>FWWL01000617.1_pt1 | contig 95509 bp, 88 predicted proteins | sample 2228331 | NCBI WGS metagenome assembly FWWL01 (sample SAMEA103939775, study PRJEB20133) | metagenome | reverse complement strand
TTCACCCCGGTCACCCCGATCAAGCGGCCCGAACCGGCCAAGCCCGAACGCGCCAAACGGGGCGAGGATAATCGTCGCCAGGCTGGCAAGCTGACCGTCACCAAGGCGCTGGCCGATGACGACAGCGCCCGCGCCCGCAGCCTCGCTGCGCTCAAGCGCGCGCGTGAAAAGGAACGCCGCGCCCATTATGCCGGTGGCTCCAAGACGCGCGAAAAGCAGTCGCGCGACGTGGTGGTGCCAGAAGTCATCACCGTGCAGGAACTGGCCAACCGTATGGCCGAAAAGGGCGCGGACCTGGTCAAGTCGCTGTTCAAGATGGGTCAGGCGGTCACGCTCAACCAGTCGATCGATCAGGATACCGCCGAACTGCTGGTCGAGGAATTCGGCCACCGCATCCAGCGCGTGTCCGAAGCCGACGTCGAAATCGGCATCGAAGGCGATGTCGATCCGGTCGAATCGCTCAAGGTGCGCGCGCCTGTCGTGACGATCATGGGCCATGTCGACCATGGCAAGACCAGCCTGCTCGACGCGCTGCGCGGGACCGATGTGGTCGCGGGCGAAAGCGGCGGCATCACCCAGCATATCGGCGCCTATCAGGTGACGACCAAGGGCGGCGACATCATCACCTTCCTCGACACGCCGGGCCATGAGGCTTTTTCGGAAATGCGCGCACGCGGTGCGAACGTGACCGACATCGTCATTCTGGTGGTGGCGGCCGACGACGGGCTGATGCCGCAGACGATCGAGGCGATCAATCATACCAAGGCGGCCGGCGTGCCGATGATCGTGGCTATCAACAAGTGCGACAAGCCCGAAGCCAACCCGCAAAAGGTGCGTGAGCGCCTGCTCGAACATGAAATCGTGGTCGAGGATATGGGCGGCGACGTGCAGGACGTGCAGGTATCCGCGCTCAAGAAGACCGGGCTGGACGAGCTGATCGAGAAGATCCTGCTCCAGGCCGAGCTGATGGAACTGACCGCCAACCCCGATCGCGCCGCCGAAGGCAATGTGATCGAGGCGCAGCTCGACAAGGGCCGTGGCGCTGTCGCCACCGTGCTGGTGCGTCGCGGTACGCTCAAGGTCGGCGACACGTTCGTCATCGGCGCGGAAAGCGGCAAGGTGCGTGCGCTGGTCAATGACAAGGGCCAGCAGGTCAAGTCCGCCGGTCCTTCGGTCCCGGTCGAGGTGCTGGGCCTGTCTGGCGTGCCGATGGCAGGCGACCAGATGACGGTCGTGGAAAATGAAGCGCGCGCTCGTGAGGTTGCCGCCTATCGTCAGGAACAGATCACCCGCAAGCGCACCGCATCGGTGCCGACGAACTTTGAAAATATGTTCTCGGCATTGAGCACGAAGGTCATCGAATATCCGGTGGTCATTCGTGGCGACGTGCAGGGTTCGGTCGAAGCGATCGTCAATGCGCTGAACCGCATTTCGACCGACGAGATCAAGGTGCGTATCCTGAGCTCCGGCGTGGGTGCGATCACCGAAAGCGACGTTACGCTGGCATCGGCCAGCCGCGCGCCGCTGATCGGTTTCAACGTCCGTCCCAATGCCAAGGCGCGTCCGCTGGCGATCCGCGAGAAAATCTCGCTGCGCTATTATGACGTGATCTACGACCTGCTCGAAGAAGTGCGCAATGAAATGGCGGGTCAGCTGGCCCCCGAACGCATCGAAACGATCGTGGGTCGCGCCGAAGTGTTGCAGGTGTTCCCTGCGGGCAAGAAGGACAAGGCGGCCGGGCTTCTGGTCAAGGAAGGCGTCATCCGCAAGGGGCTCAATGCGCGCCTTACCCGCGACGATGTCATCGTGTCCAAGACGGTCATCCACTCGCTGCGCCGCTTCAAGGACGATGTGTCCGAAGTGCGCGCCGGCATGGAATGCGGCGCCGTGTTGCAGGACACCAACGACATCAAGCCGGGCGATACGCTCGAACTGTTCGAGGTCGAGGAACGCGTCCGCACGCTGTGATAGGAAAGACATGGCCCCGGCTTTGGTCGGGGCCATGAGGTTTATATATGTCCAGTCAAACCCAAGGCCCGTCCGTTCTTGCGCTCCGCGTAGGGGAGCAGGTGCGCCACATTCTGTCCGACATTCTCCAGCGCGGTGACGTGCATGACGATGTGCTGGCGCGGCATGTCGTGAGCGTCACGGAAGTCCGCATGTCGTCCGACCTGCGCCACGCGACCGCCTTCATCAAGCCGTTGCTGGGGCGGGACGAGGAAGTGGTGCTGAAGGCGCTGCGGACCAACACCGCCTATTTCCAGCGCGAGGTCGCCGCGCGCACGCGGCTCAAATATGCCGCGAAGATCAAGTTTCTGGCCGACGACAGTTTCGACGAGGGCAGCCATATCGACAAGTTGCTGCGCGATCCCAAGGTTGCGCAGGATCTGGTCAAGGATGATGACGCGGATTGATTGCCGCCCACATTGTTCTTCGCCATGATGGCACTCCCCAGGCGGACCGGCATGTGATGGCATGTCCGCGCATGTGCAAGAATGAGGATCGAGCGATGCGGATGATGTGGCTGTTTGGCGTGGCGGCAGCATTGGGCGCCATCACCCCCGCCGCCGCCAAGGATCCCGCGATCCACCCCGCCGTCATCAGCGATCCCGCACCGGACGCCGCCCATCCGGCCGGCATGAGCGCCTTCGTCCTGCCTTCGGGCGATGGCGCGATGAACGCCGTCATGTACACCGCCGCCGGGGCCGGGCTGCATCCCACACTGCTGTTGCTTCACGGCTTTCCCGGTAACGAGCAGAATCTGGACCTGGCGCAGGCCGCGCGCCGGGCCGGATGGAATGTGCTGACGCTCCATTATCGCGGGTCGTGGGGCAGTCCGGGCAATTTCTCCTTCGGCAATGCGTCAGACGATGCCTTTGCCGCGCTGCAATTTCTCCAGCAAGCCGCGACCGTCGCCAAATATCGCATCGACACCAGCGCGATCGTGGTGGCCGGGCATAGCATGGGCGGCTTCATGGCGGCGGACATTGCCGCCGCCGAACCGCGCGTGGCCGGGCTGTTCCTGATCGACCCGTGGGATCCTGCGCAGACCGTCGCCGCGCTGGCGAGCGCGCAGGGCGAAGCGGCGTGGAAGGCGGAAGTGGAGAGCGACCTGCCGCCGCTGCATGGCGCGACCTATGACAGCCTGACCGCCGAGATAAAGGGCAATGGCGAGAAGTTCGACCTTGGCCGCCGACTGGCGGGCTATGGCCGTCGTCCGCTCACCATCCTTGGCGCTGAGAAGGGGCTGGGGGCCGAAGCGCGCACGGTGGCGGCGGATGCGCAGGGGGCCAATCCCAATGCGCGGCTGATGGTCTGGCCGACCGATCATAGTTTTTCGGACAAGAGGATTGCGCTGGCCGATGCGCTGGTTCGTTTCCTCTCTGGCGTCGCGCCGACCATCCGCTAAGCGTCGGGCATGGCAAAGCTCTATTTCTATTATAGCTCGATGAATGCGGGCAAATCCGCGACGTTGCTGCAATCGGACTTCAACTATCGCGAGCGCGGCATGGCGACGATGTTGTGGACTGCCGCGATCGACGATCGCTTTGGGCATGGCCGCATTGCGTCGCGCATCGGGCTGGAAACGGACGCGCATCTGTTCGATCCTGCGGTCGATATTTTCGCCGCCGTCGCGCGCCAGCATGCGGTGACGCCCCTGTCCTGCGTTCTGATCGACGAGGCGCAATTTCTGACCCGCGATCAGGTGTGGCAGATCGCCGCCCTTTGCGACGATCTCAACATCCCGGTGCTTTCCTATGGCCTGCGTACCGATTTTCGCGGGGAGTTATTTGAGGGTAGCGCCCACCTGCTGGGGCTGGCGGACACGCTGAGCGAGATCAAGACGGTGTGCGATTGCGGACGCAAGGCGACGATGAACCTGCGCGTGGATGGGCAGGGGCGGGCGGTGCGCGACGGCGCGCAGACGCAGATTGGCGGCAATGATCGCTATGTCGCACTCTGCCGCCGCCATTATCGGGAACAGATGGGCGGCTGACAAGCGGCCTGCCGCGGTGTAGGCGCGCGTCCATGCACGGCTGGATCATCCTCGACAAACCCCATGGCCTCGGTTCGACCCAGGCCGTCAGCGCGGTCAAGCGCGCGTTGCGAGACAGCGGGGCTGGCAAGTGCAAGGTCGGCCATGGCGGCACGCTCGATCCGCTGGCAACCGGCGTGCTGCCGATCGCGATCGGCGAGGCGACGAAGCTCGCCGGGCGGATGCTCGACAGCGACAAGGAGTATGAGTTCACAATTCAGTTTGGGACGCAGACTGATACACTCGACTGCGAAGGCAAAGTGATCGCTACAAGCGACTATCAGCCTGGTTTCGGGGCATTGGAAACAATTTTGGAACAGCAGTTTCTCGGTGAAATCGAGCAGATTCCTCCTGCCTATTCCGCTCTTAAAATCGACGGTGAACGGGCATATGATCGTGCCCGTGCTGGCGAAGATGTAACGATGCCGACACGCAAAGTGACGATTATGTCATGGCGTTACATCGCAGAAGGTTGTATTGGCGAATGGGAGGCTAGCGAGCAATATGCGACGTTGGGCGTCACAGTTTCCAAGGGCACCTATATTCGCAGCCTTGCCCGCGACATTGCGCTGGCGCTCGGCACGGTCGGCCATGTGACCATGCTGCGCCGGATCAAGGCGGGGCCGTTTACCCTCGATTCCGCGATTTCGCTGGACAAATTGCGTCATGCTGCTAACGAGCGCGCCATCGGTAGCCTTATGCTGCCGCTGACGGCGGGGCTGGACGACATCCCGGCTCTCCCCGTCTCGCCCGATCAGGCCCTGATGCTCCGACAGGGGAAGGTTCTGACCGGGATCACTGCCACCACTGGCCTTCATCTGGCGATGGACGGGATTATCCCCGTCGCGCTGGTCCGGTCGGATGATCATCAGATCATCGTGGTGCGCGGTTTCAACCTGATGTCGAAGGATGACGAATAGATGACGATTACTGCCGAGCGCAAGGAAGCGCTGATCAAGGAATATGCCCGCGCCGAGGGTGACACGGGTTCGCCAGAGGTCCAGGTTTCGATCCTGACCGAGCGGATCACCAACCTGACCGAGCATTTCAAGGGTCACCACAAGGATAATCACAGCCGTCGTGGTCTGCTGATGATGGTCAACAAGCGTCGTTCGCTGCTGGACTATCTCAAGAAGAAGGATCAGGCGCGCTACGCCGACCTGATCGCCAAGCTGGGCCTGCGCAAGTAACGCGGACCTTCAACGGGACGGCCCCCATGCGGGGCCGTTTCTGATTCTGAAACATGGCGTCGGGCAATCCGGCACGGCGTTCATGATACGGGGGACACTTCCCCACACCGTTCGGGCTGAGCCTGTCGAAGCCTTCTGCCGAGCGAAGCGAAGTTTGCTTCGCCTGCGCTCAGCTAAGCCCTTCGACTTCGCTCAGGGCGAACGGATATGAGGAGTTCGCTCCTCACCCATGGAGCCTCACCGGCTCCGCCAAAGGCCCCGCCCGGCAATAGGGCCGATGCGGGCGAAGGAAAAAACTATGTTTGATGTCAAGAAAGTATCGATCGAGCTGGCCGGCAAGACGCTGACCCTCGAAACCGGCCGCATCGCCCGCCAGGCTGACGCCGCCGTGCTGGCGACCTATGGCGAAACCGTGGTGCTGTGCGCCGTGACCGCCGCCAAGAGCGTGAAGGAAGGCCAGGATTTCTTCCCCCTGACCGTTCACTATCAGGAAAAATATTCCGCCGCCGGCCGCATTCCCGGCGGCTTTTTCAAGCGTGAGCGCGGCGCGACCGAAAAGGAAACGCTGGTTTCCCGCCTGATCGACCGCCCGATCCGTCCGCTGTTCCCCGAAGGTTTCTATAACGAAATCAACGTTATCGCCCAGGTGCTGTCGTTCGACGGCGAAAGCGAGCCGGACATTGTGGCGATGATCGCCGCGTCGGCTGCGCTGACCCTGTCCGGCGTGCCCTTCATGGGACCGATCGGCGCGGCCCGCGTCGGTTACAAGGATGGCGAATATCAGCTCAACCCGTCGCTGGACGAGGCAAAGGCCGGTGAACTCGACCTGGTCGTCGCCGCGACCTACGACGCTGTGATGATGGTCGAATCCGAAGCCAAGGAGCTTTCGGAAGAAGTCATGCTGGGCGCCGTCCTGTTCGCGCATGACGCGAGCAAGAAGATTGTGGACGCCATCATCAGCCTGGCTGAAAAGGCGGCCAAGGATCCTTGGGACATGCCGCAGGGCGACAATCTCGATGACCTGAAGAAGAAGCTGAAGAAGCTGATCGGCAAGGACATCACCGCCGCCTACAAGCTGACCGACAAGTCGGCGCGTTCCAACGCGCTGAACGAAGCCCGCGCCAAGGCGAAGGCGTCGTTCGTTGCCGATGGTCTCGACGCCCAGACCGTAATGGCCGGCATCAAGCTGACCAAGAAGCTGGAAGCGGAAATCGTGCGCGGCGCCATCCTGAAGGACGGCAAGCGCATCGACGGCCGCACGACCACGCAGATCCGTCCGATCGAAGCAATGGTCGGCTTCCTGCCCCGCACCCATGGTTCGGCCCTGTTCACCCGCGGTGAAACGCAGTCCATCTGCACCACCACGCTGGGCACCAAGGACGCCGAGCAGATGATCGACGGCCTGACCGGCCTGCATTATGAAAATTTCATGCTGCACTATAACTTCCCGCCCTATTCGGTCGGTGAAGTCGGCCGCTTCGGCGCGCCGGGTCGTCGTGAAGTGGGTCATGGCAAGCTGGCCTGGCGTGCGCTGCACCCCGTGCTGCCCAGCAAGGACGAATTCCCCTACACGATCCGCGTCCTGTCCGACATTACCGAATCCAATGGTTCGTCCTCGATGGCGACTGTCTGCGGCGGTTCGCTGTCGATGATGGACGCAGGCGTGCCATTGAAGCGCCCGGTGTCCGGCATCGCCATGGGCCTGATCCTGGAAGGCAAGAATTTTGCCGTCCTGTCCGACATTCTGGGTGATGAAGATCATCTGGGCGACATGGACTTCAAGGTGGCCGGTACGTCCGAAGGCATCACCACGATGCAGATGGACATCAAGATTGCGGGCATCACGCGCGAAATCTTTGAAACCGCGCTTGCCCAGGCGAAGGAAGGCCGTGCCCACATCCTTGGCGAAATGAGCAAGGCGCTGGCTTCGACCCGGACCGAACTGTCGGCCCATGCCCCGCGCATCGAGACGTTGCAGATCGACAAGTCGAAGATCCGCGAAGTCATCGGCACCGGCGGCAAGGTCATCCGCGAAATCGTCGCCGAAACCGGCGCGAAGGTCGACATTGACGATGAAGGCCTGATCAAGATCAGCTCGTCCGATCCGGCGCAGATCGAGGCTGCACGCAAGTGGATTCTGGGCATCACGCAGGAAGCGGAAGTCGGCAAAATCTATGACGGCAAGGTCGTCAACATTGTCGATTTCGGTGCGTTCGTGAACTTCATGGGGGGCAAGGACGGTCTGGTCCATGTTTCCGAAATGAAGAATGAGCGCGTGGAAAAGCCCACCGACGTCGTGTCGGAAGGCCAGGAAGTGAAGGTCAAGGTCCTGGAGATCGACCCGCGCGGCAAGGTGCGCCTGTCGATGCGCGTCGTCGATCAGGAAACCGGCGAAGAACTGGAGGATACGCGTCCTCCCCGCGAAGCGCGCGAGCCGCGCGGTGATCGTGGTCCGCGCCGTGATGGCGGCGGCGACCGTGGCCCGCGTCGCGAAGGCGGCGAAGGTCGTGGCGATCGCGGTCGCGGCCCGCGCCGCGATGGTGGCGATCGTGGTCCGCGTCGGGAACGCAGCGAAGGCGGCAACGAAGACGGCCCGGCGCCGGGTGGTCTGCCCGACTTCCTGACCCAAGATTGATCGTTCATCCGACGAACTGAGGTTAAAATGGGGCGTCCGGTTCAGCCGGGCGCCCTTTTTTTATGTCGGGCGCGCAATGGACTAATTTCGATCAAGGCATAGAATCAAAGTTCTGCTACTGTAACGATAGATCATTTGGGGAACATCCATGCAGCGGAGCAATGCGCGCTTTGTCGAACGCCTTCCGCTCGTCCTCGACCGGCCAGCTTATGCCTATGGACTGACGCTGCTCTTTTCCGGCGCGGCGTTGCTGCTGCGGATTGCGGCCGAACCGCTGCTGCCCAATGGCTATCCGTTCGTCACCTTCTTCCCGGCGGTCATCCTGTCATCCTTCCTGTTCGGGATCGGGCCGGGCATTTTTGCGGCGATATTCTGCGGACTGCTATCCTGGTATGTCTTTATCGCGCCATTTTACAGCTTCGTCATGAACCCGGCGGTGGCCGTCGCCATGCTATTCTATATCGGCGTGGTGGCCGTCGACATCATGCTGATTCATTTCATGCAGCGCGCCAATTTTCATCTGGCGGTGGAGCGCGAGCGCAGCCGCGCGCTGGCGGAAAACCGGGAGCTTCTGTTCCACGAACTCCAGCACCGCGTATCCAACAATCTTCAGGTCGTCGCGGCCATGCTGGCGCTTCAGCGTCGCCATGTCGATCATGATGTGGCGCGCAAGGCGCTGGACGATGCGTCCGCACGGCTGGCGCTGGTGGGCCGCATCAGCCGTGCGCTCTATGATCCGTCAGGCAAGGGGCAGGACATTCGCGGCTTCCTGACCGCGCTGTCCGCCGACGTGCTGGAAGCGAGTGGTCGCACCGACATCGATGTTGCGGTGACAGCGCCCCACGGGCTGGCGATCGAGCCGTCCGTCACCGTGCCGCTGGCGCTGATCGTCGCGGAATCGGTGAGCAATGCGATCGAACATGGCCTGCCCGACCGGCCCGGCAAGGTGGCGGTGATGCTGGAGGAAGTGGAGGGCGCGCTGGCGCTGCGCATCGTTGATGACGGTCATGGCGTTGCCCCGGACTTTCAGCATGATTCCAGCGAATCGCTGGGGCTGCGCATTGCCAATGCGCTGGCGGCGCAACTGGGCGGGCGCTTTTCGCTGACGCCGGGCGCGAATGGCGGCGCAGTGGCGCGGCTCGATCTGCCTGCACGGACAGCCTGTTGATCCTGACTCCATTCTGCCGCTTGGCGGCAGCGATCCGCTCGGCTATGACCCGCCCCATGCTGATGAAAACCGTAACGCGCATCGGCGCGGCCACCGCCCCGCTTCTGCTTGCAGCCCTGCTTGCAGGTTGCGCGACGTCCAAGAACAAGGCCGACACGCAATATGTCGCCCGTGACGTGTCGACCCTCTACAATAGCGGCAAGGACCGGCTCGATCGCGGCCAGTATAAGCTCGCCGCCGCGCTGTTCGACGAAGTGGAGCGTCAGCATCCCTATTCGCCCTGGGCGCGCCGGGCGCAGCTCATGTCGGCGTTCAGCTACTATATGAACAGTGACTATGCCGAATCCATTTCGGCATCACAGCGCTTCCTGTCGATCCATACCGGCAACAAGGACGCGCCCTACGCTTATTATCTGATCGCGCTCTGCTATTATGAGCAGATTGCCGATGTCAGCCGCGACCAGAAAATCACGCAGCAGGCGCTAGACGCGCTGGGCGAACTGATCCGCCGCTATCCCGACACACGCTATGCCGCCGATGCCCGGTTGAAGGTCGATCTGGTCAACGACCATCTGGCCGGCAAGGAAATGGAAGTGGGCCGTTTCTACCAGCGGCGTGGCCAGTGGCTTGCTGCCACGCTGCGTTTCCGCACCGTCATCGATAAATATCAGACCACGACCCACACGCCCGAAGCGCTGGAGCGGCTGGTCGAATCCTATCTTTCGCTCGGCATTCTCGACGAAGCGCGCAAGGCCGCGGCCGTGCTGGGCGCCAACTATCCCGGCACCAAATGGTATACGCGCAGCTACAAGCTGATGCAGGAACATGGCGGCACGGCGTAGTCGCCTTTCTTGCCTGTTCCCCTTTTGTGCATTGACGGGTAGAAGCGCGTCATGCTGAGCGCCTTGTCCATCCGCAATGTCGTGCTGATCGAGGCGCTGGACCTGGATTTTGGCGCTGGCCTGTCCGTGCTGACCGGGGAAACGGGGGCGGGCAAATCTATCCTGCTCGATTCGCTGGGGCTGGCGCTGGGCGCCCGCGCCGATAGCGGGCTGGTCCGCACTGGCGAGGCGCAGGCCAGCGTCACCGCGACCTTCGACCCGCCGCCTGCCGGTCATCGCGCCGCGATGCTGCTGGCGGACAATGGCATCGAGATGGAGCCGGGCGAGCCGCTGCTGATCCGCCGGACGGTGAAGGCCGATGGCGGGAGCCGCGCCTTCGTCAATGATTCAGCCTGCTCGGCTGCGCTGTTGCGCGAACTGGGCGGGTGCCTGGTGGAAATTCACGGCCAGCATGACGATCGCGGTCTGCTCAATGCGCGGGGGCATCGCGCGCTGCTCGATGCCTATGGCGGCTGCGATGCAGGCGCGGTCGGCGCGGCATATGGGGCCTGGCGCAAGGCGGCGAACATATTGGCAGAAGCCCGCGCGACCGTCGATACCGCCGCGCGCGACCGTGACTATCTGGCCCATGCCGTCGATGAATTGACCCGCTTTCGCCCCGAACCGGGGGAGGAGGCGACGCTGGCGGAAGAACGCGCGTCGATGCAGAAGGGCGCGCGCCTGACCGACGATCTGTCGGCCATTGCCGACTGCCTGACTGGCTCCGACGGTGGCCTTGCCCAGTTGCGGCAGGCGGCGCGGCGGCTGGACCGGATCGCGGCGGAGGATGAGCGACTGGCGGCTGTCCTCGAAGCGCTGGACCGGGCCGTGGTGGAGGCGGGCGAGGCGGAGGACCGGCTCGCCGAAGTGGCCGAAGCATTGAGCTTCGATCCCGCCCGGCTCGACGACATCGAAACCCGGCTGTTCGACCTGCGCGGCCTGGCGCGCAAGCATCAGGTGCAGCCCGATGATCTGGCCGACCTGTGCGTCGATATGGCCGCGCGCCTGACCGCGATCGAGGGTGGGGAGGAGCATATCGCCGCGCTGGAGGCGGACGTTGCCAAGAAGGCGGCGGCCTATCGGACCGCTGCGCAGGCGCTGTCGGACGAGCGCCAGCAAGCCGCCGGCAAGCTGGACGCGGCGGTCGCGGCGGAACTCGCGCCATTGAAGCTGGACGCCGCCCGTTTCCGCACCGTGGTCGCCTCGCTGGATGAGGGGCAATGGAGCGGGCAGGGCATGGACCGGGTCGAATTCGAGATTTCGACCAACCCCGGCGCACCTTTCGCCCCGCTGACGAAAATCGCGTCGGGTGGCGAATTGTCGCGCTTCATCCTGGCGCTGAAAGTCGCGCTGGCGGAGCAGGGCGGGGCGGACACGCTGATCTTCGACGAAATCGACCGGGGCGTGGGCGGCGCGGTGGCGTCCGCCATTGGCGAACGCTTGTCGCGCCTCGCGCGCAGCAACCAGATATTGGTCGTCACCCACAGCCCGCAGGTCGCGGCGCGGGGCGCTGGCCATCTGCTGATCGCCAAATCGAGCGACGGCACGGTGACGCGGACGGGCATTCATGCGCTCGACGACGCGGAACGACGCGAAGAAATCGCGCGGATGCTGTCGGGCGCGGAAATTACCGCGGAAGCGCGCGCGCAGGCGGAACGGTTGCTGGAGCGGGTTTAGCCTGCGCGGGAACACGGACAATGGCATGGCAAGGGAAAGCATGATGACCCATAACCGTAGAGACATGCTGGGCCTGACCGCCGCCGCCATCGCCGCCAGCGCCATTCCCGCCACCGCGCAATCGGCCCAGCCCCGCTACGGCCTGATCGGCCAGATGATCGCCAAACCCGGCAAGCGCGACGCATTGCTGACCTGTCTGCGCGAAGGCACGACCGGGATGCCCGGCTGCCTGTCCTACGTCATCGCGCTCGATACCGCCAACCCCGACGCGCTGTGGATCACCTTATTGTGGGACAATCGCGACAACCACATGGCCTCGCTCAAACTGCCCGCCGTGCAGGCCGCCATCGCCAAGGCCCGCCCGATCATCGCCGGTTTCGGGCAGCGGTTCGAAACGGTGCCGGTGGCGGGCATCTGAAACAGCGCGCGCCCGCTTTCACCGGAGCATAACAGCGGTTATGTCCACCCCTATGACCGATCCCGCCACTCTCTCCGAAGCCGAAGCTGCCAACCGTCTGATGCGTCTGGCGCGCGAAGTGGCCAAACATAACCGGCTCTACCATGATCAGGACGCGCCGGAGATTAGCGACGCGGACTATGACGCGCTGATCCGCGAGAATAATGCGCTGGAAGCCCAGTTCCCGCACCTCGTCCGCGCCGATTCGCCCAATGCGCAGGTGGGCGCGGCCCCCACCTCCGCGCTCAAGAAAATCCCCCACGCCGTCCGCATGATGAGCCTCGACAATGGCTTTGCCGATGAGGACATTGCCGAATTTCTTGCCCGTGTGCGTCGCTTCCTGGCGCTGCCCGACGATGCGCCGGTCGCGCTGACCGCCGAGCCGAAGATTGACGGCCTGTCCTGTTCGCTGCGCTATGAGAAGGGCGAACTGGTGCTGGCCGCGACGCGCGGCGACGGCGCGACGGGGGAGGATGTCACGGCGAACGTCCGCACCATTGCCGATATACCCCAGCGGCTGACGGGCGACGCGATCCCCGACCTGTTCGAAGTGCGCGGCGAGGTCTATATGGCCAAGGCGGATTTCACCGCGCTCAACGCCCGATTGCTGGCGGAGGCGGACGATCCGGACAAGGCGCGCCAGTTCGCCAACCCCCGCAACGCCGCCGCCGGATCGCTGCGGCAGAAGGACGCGAGCGTCACCGCCAGCCGCCCGCTGCGCTTCCTGGCCCATGGCTGGGGCGCGCACAGCGCCTTGCCCGCCGACACGCAACTGGGCGTGATGCAGGCGATTGCCGCCTGGGGTCTGCCGGTGTCGGACCGGCTGGTATGCGTCGACACGCTCGACGCCCTGCTCGCCCATTATCGCAGCATCGAGCGTGCGCGCGCCGACCTGCCCTTCGACATTGACGGGGTGGTGTATAAGGTTGACCGGCTCGACTGGCAGCAGCGGCTGGGCTTCGTTGCGAAGGCGCCGCGTTGGGCGATCGCGCATAAATTTCCCGCCGAACGCGCGCAGACGACGCTGGAGGCGATCGACATTCAGGTCGGGCGCACGGGCAAGCTGACTCCGGTGGGTCGGCTGACCCCGGTGACCGTCGGCGGCGTCGTCGTCTCCAACGTCACGCTGCACAATGCCGACGAGATCGCCCGGCTGGGCGTGCGGCCCGGCGATCGCGTCATCGTCCAGCGCGCGGGCGACGTCATCCCGCAGGTGGTCGACAATCTCGACCGCGACCGTCCCGGCGCGCCCTATATGTTCAAGCCCGAATGCCCGATCTGCCACAGCGAGGCGGTGCGCGAGGAGGGCGAGGTCGATTATCGCTGCACGGGCGGGCTGATCTGCCCGGCGCAACGGTTCGAGCGGCTGCGCCACTTCGTCAGCCGGGTCGCGCTCGACATTGAGGGGCTGGGGGAGAAGTCGATCCAGGAATTTCTGGACCTTGGCTGGATCACCGAACCGGCCGATATTTTCCGCCTGAAGCGCCACCGCCCCGACCTGATCGGCCGGGAAGGGTGGAAGGAAAAGTCGGTCGACAATCTGCTCGCCGCGATCGAGGCGAAGCGTGCGCCGGATGCCGCGCGGCTGCTGTTCGGCCTTGGCATCCGCCATGTCGGCGCGGTGACGGCGCGCGATCTGATGAAGCGCTATACGACGCTGCCGGCCGTGCGCGCTTTGGCGGAAGAGATTATGGCTCTGCGCGACCAGCCATTTGACACGTCGGCCAAACGCGACAAGGCGATCGCCGACCATATCGGGGTGGAAAATGTCGGCGCGGCGGTGGGCCATGCGCTCGCCGACTTCTTCCATGAACCGCACAATGTCGCGGCCTGGGACGATCTTCTGTCCGAAGTTACGCCGCCCGACTATGTCGTGGAAACCACCGCCAGCGCCGTCACCGGCAAAACCGTGGTGTTCACCGGCAAGCTGGAAACGATGAGCCGCGACGAGGCCAAGGCGCAGGCCGAACGACTGGGTGCGAAAGCGGCGGGATCGGTCAGCGCCAAGACCGATCTGGTCGTCGCCGGGCCGGGGGCCGGGAGCAAATTGAAGCAGGCCGCTGCGCTGGGGATCAAGGTGATCAGCGAAGAGGAATGGGCGGAGATTGTGAAGGCGGCGGGATGAAGCCGACAGCCCTTCGTTCCGAGCGGTCCTAAGCCGCCATCGCCTCCACCCCTGCATCATGGGCGCGCCGGGCGGCCATGATGTCGCCGACATGGGCTTCGGCCCAGCCGGTGATCTGGTCCAATATGCCGATTAGCCCGCCTGCCAGCGGGGTCAGCCGATATTCCACCGTCACCGGCACGGTGGCAAAGGCGGCGCGGCTGACCAGGCCGTCGCGCTCCAGGCTTTTCAACGTCTGCGACAGCATCTTTTGCGAAATCGCGCCGATCCGGCGACGCAGCAGGTTGAAGCGTACCGGCCGGTCCTTCAGGCTCAGCAGCACCAGCACCGCCCATTTGTCGCCGATCCGGTCGAGGATGTGGCGCGTCGGGCAGTTGGGATTATAGGCGTCGCCGATGCGCGGCGTTGGCGTGGCACTCATGGGCGGTATCCTCGACGTAACCAGGTGAAGGCAAAGTGCCTTCTTGCACCCCTGATAGCCAATTATCTATCTGGTTTCCATTGGTAACCACTTATGGAGATGGATATGAAAGTAGCGATCATCGGCGGCACGGGTCGCGCGGGGCAGGAAATCAGCGCGGAACTGGCCCGGCGCGGGCATCAGGTGACGGCGATCGCCCGTCATCCCGAAAAGGCGGTGCAGCATGCCGCGATCACTGCGGTTGCGGGCGACGTCAACCATCCTGAAGCGCTGGTGGCCGCAATTACCGGCCATGATGTCGTCGTCAGCGCAGTGATGTTTTCCGATACCGATCCAGCCTCGCTGGTGGACGTCGTGCGCCAGTCGGGCGTGCCGCGCTATCTGGTCGTGGGCGGCGCCGCCAGTCTGGAGGTGGCGCCGGGCGTGCCGCTGATCAGCACACCGGAATTTCCCAAGGAATATCTGCCCGAAGCCAGCCGGGGCAAGGCGTTCCTGGACTATCTGCGCGGCGTGGACGACATTGACTGGACTTATGTGTCGCCCTCGGTCTTCTTCTTCGTCGGCCCGCGCACCGGCAGCTTCCGGTTGGGCACCGACCAGTTGCTGAGCGACGCCGATGGCAAAAGCAGCATATCCTTTGCCGATTATGCCATCGCGCTGGTCGATGAAATCGAAACGCCGCGCCACAGCCGCCAGCGCTTTACCGTCGGCTATTGATGCGGGGGTAGGCGAGGGGGCTTAGGCCGCCCCCTCCACCTTGTCCTGCGTCCTGGTTGCAAAGTCGCCCGCGTCGTGACGCTCGTGCAGTTGCTCGTTCAGCGGGCCGCTTGTCTTGTTGACGATCCGTCCGCGCGCCACCGCCGGGCGGGCGTCGATCTGCCTGGCCCAGCGCAGGACATGGGTATAGCTGCCCGCGTCCAGAAACTCGGCCGCATCATAGGCGCGGCCCAGCACAACGCCGCCATACCATGGCCAGATGGCCATGTCGGCGATGCTATATTCATCGCCCGCCATATAGTCATTGTCCGCCAGATGCCGGTCCAGCACATCGAGTTGCCGTTTCACTTCCATCGCGTAGCGGTTGATCGGATATTCGTATTTTTCCGGCGCATAGGCGTAGAAATGGCCAAAGCCGCCACCCAGCAGCGGCGCGCTGCCCATCTGCCAGAACAGCCAGCTGAGCGCTGCCGTGCGCTTGGCCGGATCGGTCGGCAGGAAGGCACCGAATTTTTCGGCAAGGTAAAGCAGGATCGCGCCGGATTCGAACACGCGCTGCGGCGGGGAAACGCTATGGTCCATCAGCGCCGGGATCTTGCTGTTGGGATTGACCGCGACAAAGCCGCTGGAAAACTGGTCGCCATCGCTGATCCTGATCAGCCAGGCATCATATTCGGCGGCGCTGAACCCCGCCGCCAGCAATTCCTCCAGCAGGATCGTGACCTTCTGCCCGTTGGGCGTCGCCAGCGAATAGAGTTGCAGGGGATGCTGCCCCACCGGCAGATCCTTGTCATGGGTGGCGCCCGCAATGGGCCGGTTGATATTGGCGAACTGGCCGCCATTGGCCTTGTCCCACGTCCAGACGGCAGGGGGGGTATAGGTGTCGGTCATGCGCGCAGGCTCCAGCTTGTTCTACGCGCGGGAGGTAGGAAGCCATGCGCCGTGCCGCAACCGCTGCGCCTTTCTATCCGCCGCTATGTCTCACCACCAGCACGCTGACCGGCGACTGATGGACGATGGCCGACGCGTTCGATCCCAGCAGCTTCGACGACATGGATGGCTGATGCGATCCGATGATGATCAGATCCGCGCCGGTTCGTTCCGCTTCACTGATGACTTCATCGCGCACCCTGCCGCGCCGGGTCGAAAAACTGACCTGCTCTTCGGTCAGTCCGGCCTGCATGGACCATTGCCGCATCGCGGCCATGGCCTCATCCTCCTCCCGCTGATCGAAATCGCCGACCAGCAGATCGGAATAGCGCGATGGCAGGTGGTAGCGCACGTTGAGCAGGTGCAGCTTCCCCTGCGGCCCGGCGATGGCGGCAGCCCTAGCGATGGCGGCCTTTGCATTGTCCGGATCGTTGATGTCGACCGCGACGACGATTGTGCCGAAATGCATCCTCTGTCCTTTCCTGTTATGACTAGACAACGAGGACGGCGGAAAAGCGATGCGACCGCCATCAAAGAATGCGCTGGCGACATATCTCGCCGGAATGCGCAACAGACGGGAAATGTCGGCCGAAAAAATCACCGCGAAAATTTCGCTACTAATCCTTGACCCGCCTTTTGGTTGCACCATATGAGGGCGCGCTAGCACTCTCCTTCAATGAGTGCTAACAGCGACGCAGTTTATCGGGAGCAGGATAAGGCGAGTGCGGTTTTCGGGGGGATTCATCCCCGGATCGCGCGCCGGACCGATCCCAAACAGAAGGGAAAGGCAATCAACATGGCATTTCGTCCATTGCACGACCGTGTTCTCGTCCGCCGCATCGAAGCGGAAGCTAAGACCGCCGGTGGCATCATCATCCCCGACACCGCCAAGGAAAAGCCGCAGGAAGGCGAGATCGTGTCCGTCGGCACCGGCTCGAAGGCTGAAGATGGCAAGGTTACCCCGCTCGACGTCAAGGCTGGCGATCGCGTCCTGTTCGGCAAGTGGTCGGGCACCGAAGTCAAGGTCGACGGTGAAGACCTGCTGATCATGAAGGAATCGGACATTCTGGGCGTTGTCGCCTAACCCGATCCTTTTCCTGACTATTCCCATTTGCAAGAAAGAGGGTTTTTCCCATGGCTGCAAAAGACGTAAAATTTTCCCGCGACGCCCGTGAGCGCATCCTGCGCGGTGTCGACATCCTGGCCGACGCGGTCAAGGTGACCCTGGGCCCCAAGGGCCGCAACGTCGTCATCGACAAGAGCTTTGGCGCGCCCCGCATCACCAAGGACGGCGTCAGCGTCGCCAAGGAAATCGAACTGAAGGACAAGTTCGAGAATATGGGCGCCCAGATGGTGCGCGAAGTCGCGTCCAAGACCAACGACATCGCCGGTGACGGCACGACCACTGCGACCGTTCTGGCGCAGGCTATCGTCCGCGAAGGCATGAAGTCGGTTGCCGCCGGCATGAACCCGATGGACCTGAAGCGCGGTATCGATCTGGCCGTCATCAAGGTTGTCGAAGACCTCAAGGCCCGTTCCAAGCCCGTCGCCGGGACCAAGGAAATCGCCCAGGTCGGCATCATCTCGGCCAATGGCGACACCGTGGTTGGCGAAAAGATCGCCGAAGCCATGGAGCGCGTCGGCAAGGAAGGCGTGATCACGGTTGAAGAAGCCAAGGGTCTCGAATTCGAGCTGGACGTCGTCGAAGGCATGCAGTTCGACCGTGGCTATCTGTCGCCCTATTTCGTGACGAACCCGGAAAAGATGGCTGTAGAGCTGGCTGATCCGTACATTCTGATCCACGAAAAGAAGCTCAGCAACCTCCAGTCGATCCTGCCGATCCTCGAAGCGGTCGTTCAGTCGGGTCGCCCCCTGCTGATCATCGCCGAAGACATTGAAGGCGAAGCGCTGGCGACCCTGGTCGTCAACAAGCTGCGCGGTGGCCTGAAGGTCGCAGCGGTCAAGGCGCCTGGCTTTGGCGATCGTCGCAAGGCGATGCTGGAAGATATCGCTGTCCTGACCAAGGGCGAAGTGATCTCGGAAGATCTGGGCATCAAGCTGGAAAACGTCACGCTGGCGATGCTCGGCACGGCCAAGCGCGTCACCATCGACAAGGACAACACCGTCATCGTCGATGGCGCTGGCGACCATGACTCGATCAAGGGCCGCACCGACCAGATCCGTCAGCAGATCGAGAACACCACCTCGGACTATGACCGTGAAAAGCTCCAGGAACGCCTGGCCAAGCTGGCTGGCGGCGTTGCCGTCATCAAGGTTGGCGGCGCTTCGGAAGTCGAAGTCAAGGAACGCAAGGACCGCGTCGACGACGCCCTGCACGCCACCCGTGCGGCCGTTGAAGAAGGCATCGTCCCCGGTGGCGGCACCGCTCTCCTCTATGCCACCAAGACTTTGGCCGGCATGAAGGGCGCGAACGACGACCAGACCCGTGGTATCGACATCATCCGCAAGGCGATCGAAGCGCCGCTGCGCCAGATCGCCCAGAATGCGGGCGTTGACGGTGCCGTGGTTGCCGGCAACCTGCTGCGCGAAAATGACGAGACCCGTGGCTTCAACGCTTCGACCGACGTCTATGAAAACCTGGTGGAAGCCGGCGTGATCGATCCGACCAAGGTCGTTCGTGCGGCCCTGCAGGACGCGGCATCGGTTGCTGGCCTGCTGATCACCACCGAAGCGGCGATCTCCGAAGTGCCTGCCGACGACAAGGCGCCGATGGGCATGCCCGGCGGCGGCATGGGCGGCATGGGCGGCATGGACTTCTAAGTCCAACGCTCTCGCTATGACAACAAAGAGGCCGGTGGAGCGATCCACCGGCCTTTTTCATGGGTCAGCGCACCAGCACCGTCATCGGCAGTCGCGCGCGCACTGCAAAGCCCAGCGTCTCATAGAGCGCGATCGTCCGGTCATGGGCGGCATAGGCGTGCAGGAAGGGCGTCTCGCCCCGGTCCAGCATTGCCTGCATGACGATCCGCATCAATGCGCCCGCCAGGCCCCGTCCGCGAAAATCGGGGTGGGTGCAGACGCCGCTGACCTCCGTAAAGCCGGGCAGGCGCATGCGCTCGCCTGCCATGGCGACCAGTTGCCCATGGTCGCGTACCCCCACGAAGCGGCCCAGCCTGTGGGTCAGCGGGCCGAAGGGGCCGGGCCGTGTCAACAGCGACAGCGCGCGCATATCCGCCGCATCGCCTTCGTCCAGCACCTTCCACTCAAACGGCGGGGCGGGGGCAGGGATGACCTCCTTGGCAACCATCTGCGCCAGCGTCGCGGTCCGCGCGATGGTCATGCCCGGCGGCGCGACCGCGACATCCTGCCCGACCAGCCACATTTCGCTCTCGCCCGTCGCCAGCGCCGCCAGTGCGGTCAGCCTGTCCGCATCGTCATCCGCGCTCGCCGCAAAGGGGCCATAAGCGGGATCGATCCGCAGCGCGTCTCCATCGCCCTGCGCCAGCGCCGCCCAACCGCTGCGAAGCGCGTGCCAGACGGGGCGATCAAGCAGGTGCATCGGGCAGGCTCCAGGCTACGGGCTAAGATGCGGGTGGCATATCAGCCCGACTGGCCCGTTCAAGCCGCGCATCTCCCTTTCTGTCTCTGCTGCTGCGGTATTAACCAAAAAATAAAGGGAAAATGCGACACCGGGTCAGGGAACCGGAGACCCGCCAATTTGCGCGCTTTGAGGACATTGCTGGAAAAGCGCATGGCGCAGCGGACGGGGCAGGAAGCCGACGTGCGGCAGAGCCTGGTCGAATCCCTTTATGCGTCTCCTGCATCCCTGACCATTGGCGCGGCCACCGGCACCGCCGTGGGGATCGCCATCAGCAGCCTGAGCGATTTTGCCGCGATCCACGCGGTCGTCATCGCCGTGTGCGTCGTTGCCGCACTTCGCGTCGTTTCCGCCATTTTCTTTCATCGCCAGCTGGTTCGCGGCACCGCCGTAGCCTCGCGCAACTGGGAATTGGCCTATGAGCTGGGCGCCTGGGCCTATGCCGGGTTGCTGGGGCTGATGGGCTTTGTCACCCTGATCGGATCGGGCAATCCGGTCATCCACATGCTCAGCGTGTCGATGGCGACGGGCTATGCCGGCGGCATCTCCGGCCGCAATGCAGGCCGCGTCCAGATCGCCATCGGGCAGGTGTGCCTGGCCCTGCTGCCGACCGCGACCGGGCTGTGGATGGAAGGATCGACCGGCTATCGTGTCCTGTCGATCGCCATGGTCGCCATGGTGCTGGGCCTTGCCGAAATCAGTTCGACCACGCACCGAATCGTCGTCCAGGCGCTGATCGGCAAGCGTGACAAATCGCTGCTCGCTGAAAAATTCGAGCGACTCGCGCGCTTCGACAGCCTGACCGGCCTTGAAAACCGCATGGCGATGCAGATGCGGCTGCGCGACATCTTCGAAACCAGCCAGAAGCGCAATGACGCCGTGGCGATCCTGTGGATGGATGTCGACCGGTTCAAGGAAATCAACGATTCGCTGGGCCATATGGTCGGCGACCAGTTGCTGCGCGCCGTGGCGGAGCGGCTGGACGAAGTCGTGCAGGGCCGGGGCCGGATCGCGCGCTTTGGCGGCGACGAATTTGTCATCATCTGCCCCGATACCGACAGGGTGACCGCAGCGGCGATCGCGCAGGAAATCATCACCTATTTCGGCCATGGCTTCGACCTGTCCGACAATCATCTCTAGGTGACCGCGTCCATCGGCATTGCGGTCGCGCCGCAGGATGGGCGCGACATGGACGAGTTGATGCAGCATGCGGACCTCGCACTCTATGAAGCCAAGCGGGAAGGGCGCAACCGCGCATCCAGCTTCAACTGGTCGCTCAAGGAACGCTTCAACCGTGTCCATGAGGTTGAAACCGGGCTGCGCCGCGCGCTGGAGACCAACGAACTCAAATTGCTCTTCCAGCCGATCGTCGATCTGGAAAGCGGCCATATCGACGCTTGCGAGGCGCTGCTGCGCTGGGATCATCCGGTGCTGGGACCGATTTCGCCCGGCGAATTCATCCCGATCGCCGAAAGCATGGGCATGATCGAGGCGATGACCGGCTGGGTGCTGCGCGAAGCCTGTATCGCTGCGGCCTCCTGGCCGGGCGAGGTACGCATCGCCATCAACATCTCGCCCGCCTCGCTCAAGTCGCACGAGCTGCCCGGCAATGTCATTGCGGCGCTGCTGGAGACGGGGCTACCGGCCCGGCGGCTGGAACTGGAAGTCACCGAATCGATCTTCCTGGACGACAGCGGCCAGACCAACACGATCCTGCGCGAATTGCAGCGCATCGGCCTGCGGCTGGCGCTCGACGATTTCGGCACCGGCTATAGTTCGCTTTCCTATTTGCGTTCCTATCGGTTCGACACGCTCAAGGTGGACCAGAGCTTCATGGCCGGGGTCAGTTCCAATGCGGAGGATCGGGCGATCGTGCGCGCGATCGGCAATCTGGCGCGGGATCTGGCGATGGACACGGTGGCCGAAGGGATCGAAACGCCCGATCAGCTACTTCATGCGCGCGAGGCTGGCTTTACCAACGTGCAGGGTTATTTGTTCAGTCGCCCGGTGACGAGCGAGCGCGTTGCGGAAATGATTGCCGCCGGCCCGCTGGAAGGGGCCGAGCGCCCCGACCCCGTCATCCGCAAGCGGCCGCAGCGGCAGGCCTGACCCGCCGCCGCAGGGCTGCTTCAGCGCAGCTTGGTCTGCGCCGACGCCAGCCGACGCATCATCCGCAGGTCGCGGTCGGACAGGGATAGCGCCGTGTCCGTCCATGTTTCGACAATATCGGTCAGTTCGGCCAATGTCAGCGGATTGACCCGCCGACCCGCCCGGTTGATGCCGACATAACCGGCGTGATGGGCGCGATGGTCGCGAATCCATTGCGCGGTCGCCGCCTCGCCCTCGCCCGTTTCGACGACCTTGGCGACGATGCCCATCTCGCACATCTCGTCCGCGCTGTAGATGCGCCCCTCGGCAATCATCTCGCGCGCCAGCACCGGGCCGACGCGCCGCGACAATATCGAATAGGCGCCCATGCCGGGGAACAGGCCGAACAGCACTTCGGGCAGGCCGAACTTGGCCTGACGCTCGGCAATGATGACGTCGAAGCACATCAGCGCCTCCAGCCCGCCACCCAGCGCGTCGCCCTGCGCCAGACCGATATTGATGATGCTCATGTCGTTGCAGTGCCAGATGCGATCGACGATCTCGCAACAGGCGACGCCATAGCTGAGCAGGGTGGCGCGGTCGCGGCGCTGGATGCACTCGGCGAACATCTCCAGATCGCCGCCCAGGTTGAACACGCCGGGAAAGCGTGACCCCAATACCATGAATTTAAGCGGACCGTCGCGGCCGCTGCCGTCGGCACCGCCATAGACGCGCTTGCTTTCGCGCTGCCACGCCATCGTGTCGCGAATCAGGCCAAGATTGGAATTAGGCCGTTCATGCGGAGTCATGAAGGCCCACAATGTCGCCAGCTCCTCGTCCCAGCGCACGTCGATCTGGCCCAGATCGAACAGGGTGGAGCGGCTGGTTGGAACCGCAATTTCCGCTACGGAAAAGGCGGGTTGATCGGTGTCAGGCGCAAAATGCTCCTCACTCGCGGTCTCGACCACGTCCCTTGCCGGATTAAACCGTCCTGAATCAATCATGTGCGTCCCCGTTTTTCTATTACGACTGAACAGAACAGGCTCGCAGGGAGGATGCAATGAACCCTCCATCAATGAACAGAGCGTTAACTATTTTTGCTCAGCACTGTTGCAAACGCGTCGTCACAAATCGGCCCGAATGCGACTCGCTGTGGTGGAAATGCAACAAAACGACCTGCCATGGCCTCTGTTGATCGCCGCTCAGGCCTTTGTTAACCTTTATTAATTAGCAACGGTCGAATGAACGACCGCGATCAGGACTCCAAATTTGTCACGCTGGCCCTCCACGATGCGACGGGTGCGGCATGGCCGTTGCGCCTGTCGGCGGACTGCCTGCGCTTCATCGGTCCCTATCGCCGGGTCGAAGGCTTCAACGTCGATGCGCTGATGCTGTTTGAAGGTGTGCGCAAGGCGGGCTGAACCCTTGTGCCAGCGCCCGTTCGCTCATAAACGGCGCGCGTGACCCAGCCCCGTTTTTCCTTTTCCATCGCCGCCACTGACGGCAAGGCGCGCACTGGCGCTATCCAGATGCGGCGCGGCGAGATCCGTACGCCCGCCTTCATGCCGGTGGGCACCGCCGCCACGGTCAAGGCGATGCGCCCGGCCGAAGTGCGCGCGACCGGGGCGGACATCATATTGGGCAACACCTATCATCTGATGCTGCGTCCTGGCGCGGAGCGTATGGCGCGGCTGGGCGGCCTGCACGGTTTCATGGGCTGGGACCGGCCGATCCTGACCGACAGCGGCGGCTATCAGGTGATGAGCCTGTCCGCACTGACCAAGATGAGCGAGCAGGGCGTCGCCTTTTCCAGCCATATCGACGGGTCCAAGCATATGCTGACCCCGGAACGGTCGATGGAAATCCAGCGGTTGCTGGACAGCGACATCGTGATGGCGTTCGACGAATGCACGAAAAACGGCTGCACCCATGACGAGGCGGCGCGCTCGATGGAGCGATCGATGCGCTGGGCGAAACGTTCGCGCGACGGCTTTGACGCTGGCGGCGATCATGCGGAACGTGCGGCCCTGTTCGGCATCCAGCAGGGATCGCTGGACGAAGGGTTAAGGCGGCAATCGGCCCAGCAACTGATCGACATCGGCTTTGACGGCTATGCCGTGGGCGGCCTTGCGGTGGGGGAAGGGCAGCAGGCGATGTTCGCCACGCTGGATTTCGCGCCGGACATGCTGCCGCAGGACAAGCCGCGCTATCTGATGGGCGTGGGCAAACCCGACGATATTGTCGGGGCGGTGGAGCGCGGCATCGACATGTTCGATTGCGTGTTGCCGACCCGGTCGGGCCGTAACGGACAGGCCTTTACCTGGGCGGGACCGCTCAACATCCGCAATGCGCGCTTTGCCGAAGATACAGGGCCGCTCGATCCGCGCTGTACCTGCCCGGTCTGCACGACCTGGAGCCGCGCCTATCTCCATCATCTGGTGAAGGCGGGGGAAATGCTGGGCGCGATGCTGATGACGCAGCACAATATCCATTTCTACCAGTCGCTGATGCAGGCGATCCGCGATGCGATCGCGGCCGGGCAATTCGCTGCCTTCGCCGCCGATTTCCGCCGCGACTACCAACGCGCCTGAGCGATGGGTCATACCCCCCAACCTCCGTTCGAAACGAACGGGGGAAGTGAGGTTTTCGCGCTTCAGGGGATGACGCTGATCTCGATCTTGTAGCCGCCCTCTTCGGCATCATGGTCCAGCGGCGCGCGGAGCTGGCGCGACAGGCCGGTCAGTACCCGGCCATAGCGTTCGGCCAGATGGACCGTCATCGCGTCCGATCCGCGCAGCCCGTGCGACCGGACGCTCAGCAGCGCACGATCGTCGCGATCCGCCACCGCCCGTACCGCGATCCGCATCGTGCCTTGGGGGTCCAGCATCATCGCCAGTTCGACCAGTTCGGTCAGCAGGAAGGCGATCGGCACCGCAACATCCTGACTGATATGCAGGTCGTCCGCGTCGATCTGAATGCCGAAGCGGCGCGCCTGCGCGGGCGCTGTGCCGCGCAGGCTGGCGGACAATTCGCTGATCAGCGGGCGCACGCCCACGCCGCGATTATCCTCCAGTTCCGCGAAATGATTGCGGTGGACGACCGAAAGCGCATCGACCCGCCGCTGGATCGAGGCATAGGCTTCGACCGCTTCGGGATCATGGGCCGATCGGGCGTGCAGGTTGATCAGGCTGGCGATGATCTGGAGGTTGTTCTTCACCCGATGATGCACTTCACGGGTCAGCTTGCGCTGTGTTTCCAGTCCCTGCGCCATTTCCGCTTCATGGGTGGCGACATCTTCGCTGATTTCGCGGAAGGTTTCGCCCAGCGCGACAATTTCCTGCGCCGGGGTGCGCACCTTTTGCAGCGGCTCCAGCACTTCGCCCGGATGATAGGCCGCAACCGAACGGCGCAGCAGCACCAGCGGGCGGATCAACAGGCGATTGACGACGAACCAGCCGACCGCCGCCGCCGCAAACCACATGGCGAGCGGCAGGAAAAGCGAGAGCAACCGCGCCAGGGTCGCCGGCGGATCGCGCACCGTCATGGTCAGCACCATGTCGGGCGGGTCGAGCCGCGCCGACAGGCTGCTGGCGCGGCCAGCGATCTGCGCGCCGCCGGGCCGGCTGATGACCATGCGCGCGTCGCCCTGCCGCAGGGTGAGCTGCCGGTTCTGCAAGGCGGTTGCAGGATCGGCGACGCTTTCGAGATGGGCCTGCGAATAATAGGCAAGGCCGACCAGCTTGCCATTGCGGCTGCGGACCCGGCTGACCAGGACGTTCGATGCGGGCAGGAGTTGCGCAGCCCTGCCTTTGAAGCGGGCGCCAAAGACGATGCCAGCCGGTTCGGGCGCGGCTGATCCGCACAGGCGCTTGCCGCGCCGGTCGTAGATGTAAAACAGCCCGCCATCGCGGTCATGCGAGGTCAGGAAAAGCTCCAGCCGCTGGCAGATACTCTGATCGCTACTGTCGTTGGCTAGGGTGTTGACGGTCAGTTCCAGTGCCGTCCGGTCCGATAGCAGATCCGCCGTCAGCTTGCGCGCACTCTGCGTCACCGCGACGCGGAGCAGGGCGTCCTTTTCAAGATCGGCGGTGCGGATCGCCTGAAGCGAGGCGATCAGCGCGATCAGCCCCAGCGGCAAAAGGGCCAGCGTCAGGATGAGGAACATCTTGACGCCTGTTGACCGGAGCAGACCGGCAAACGGCACGCCCGGCAATCGGGCGGCTCCGGTGCGGGCGGCCGGAGGAAGGCTGCCCCCGTTCATGGCTGTATCAGTCCAGCTTGCTCAGCAGGTCGAGCATTTCGGAGGGAATATCTTCATCTACAGCGCGCTGATACACGGTGCGGAGCGCCTGGGACACATGGCCATCTTCCTTGGGGGCACGCTTGCGGCGTGACGAAGCGGCAGGTTGGCCGCTGTCCGGGCTGGTCACGCCATCTGGCTTGCCCCCTCCCGCCGCCTTACGTTCCGTCGATGAAGAAACCAAAATGAGCCCCTCTGAAGCAATATCCGACACGCCAGTCTGCCCGTATTTGCGGGATTCTTATAGAACGTCAATTCGCCGTTCTACGCGATTGATACAAAATTCACGATAAAATCGAAAAATCCATATGGCTGCGAAACAAATCTGCCCGTTGATGGTTCCGGCGAGTGAAGCATTTTTTCTACGGCCGCGCTTTTGGCTATGTTTGGGGGCAGGGGGTTGCCATGACGGCAGTGACATTCCATCCTTTCCCATGCCGCCATAGGCAGGCACCGATGCTTCGGGATTTTACGCCCATTTTGGGCAGGGAGAAGATTTGACGATGTCGCTTGGACAGCAATTGCACCCCCATCTTCCGTTCCTGCGGCGCTACGCTCGTGCGTTGACTGGCAGCCAGGCACATGGCGACACCTATGTCCGTGCGACGCTGGAAGCGATCGTCGCCGCGCCGGAGGAATTTCCGTCCGACGTCGATCCTCGTCTGGGCCTGTATCGTACCTTCCACGCCATCTGGTCCTCTTCGCATCTGGAAGATATTCCGATGTCGGTCGGCGGCAGCCGCGAAGCGATTGCGCAGGCGCGCCTTGCCCGCCTGACCCCGCTGCCGCGTCAGGCTTTGCTGCTGACTGCGCTGGAAGGCTTCACCGTCGACGATGTGGCCTATCTGATCGACATGAGCAGCGCCGATGTGGAAGCGCTGGTCGAAGAGGCGCTGGGCGAGATCGAGGCGCAGACACGCGCCAAGGTGCTGATCATCGAGGATGAGCCGATCATCGCGATGGACATCGAAACCATCGTCCGCGATCTGGGGCATGACGTTACCGCCATTGCCGTAACGGCGGAGGATGCGGTGCGTGAAGCGCTGGCCGATCGTCCGGGGCTGGTGCTGGCGGACATTCAGCTGGCCGACGACAGCAGCGGCATTGACGCAGTGAAGGACATTCTTGCCGAATTCTCCGTGCCGGTCATCTTCATCACCGCTTTCCCGGAACGGCTGCTGACGGGCGAACGGCCCGAACCGACCTTCCTGATCACCAAGCCGTTCCAGCGATCGACCGTCAAGGCAGCGATTTCGCAGGCTTTATTCTTTGACGAGGCGACCGCGCCGGCCTGAACGGCGCCGCCTTTATGACGCAATGTTGGAACTCCCGATCATCGCTGGCGTTAATGAGGCGTAACGATCGGGAGACGGGCAATGGTTGAACCTGAAAAGCATATCGCGACCGAAGACGCGCGCAGCGGGTCGACGGAGCATGTCGTGCGGTATGTGCTGGGTATTTCGCTGGCACTCGCCGTCATCGTGATGCTCTTCGTTCTCTGGCGCTGACGGCGCGGATTGCGGAAACTGCTTTTTGACGGCACATGATTTAGGATGCGGGCGCATTTATGGCTTTGACGATGTCGGTTCATGGGATGAGGACGGCAACCAGCAAGGGGGGCGTACCCATGACTGATCATGTTGGCGACAGCCACGACGCTATCGGCGCAGAGATTATGTCGGCCGAAGACCGGGCGCCACTGTCGGACGCCGACTTCAAGCGTGAGCTTGCCGCGGTCATTCCGCATCTGCGCGCTTTTGGCCGGTCGCTATCGGGCAACCGCGATACGGCGGACGATCTGGTGCAGGAAACCCTGTTGAAGGCCTGGGCTGCGCGGCAGCGCTTTCAGGCTGGCACCAACATGCGCGCCTGGACCTTCATCATCCTGCGCAATCATTATCTGTCGCAAATGCGCCGTTCGCGCTTTCGTGGCGATTGGGACGACCTGACCGCCGATCGCATCCTTGCGGCACCTGCGTCGCAGGACAAGCATGTCGAACTGAGCGACATGCAGCGCGCCCTGCTACAGCTACCCCAGCCGCAGCGCGAGGCGCTGATCCTGGTGGGCGCTGGCGGTTTCGCCTATGAGGAAGCCGCCGAAATTTGCGGCGTCGCCGTCGGTACGATCAAGAGCCGCGTGGCCCGCGGTCGCGCCGCGCTGGAGCAGATCCTCGAAAGCGGGGAATTGCCATCGCGCCGCAGCCAGGAAACGACCGAAACGGCGGTGCTGGACGAAATCATGGATGATGTTGATCGGCTCAGCCGGGGCCGCGATCATGGCCCGCTGGAGGACTGACCGGAACGATCGCCCGACCTTGCCCGTTGTAGCTCGCATAAGGAGACGCAATATGGGCGATACCCCTTTAGAACGGGACGATCCGCCGACTCATTTCACCACCACCGAGCCATCGCGTGGCAGCGGGGTCGTGTTTGCGCTGGTTGCGCTCGCGCTGATTTTGGCCATCGGTTTTTTCTATCTGACCAACGATCGTCGCGATGATCGCCAGGCTGAAGCCGTGACGAGCGCTGCGCAATCGGTCGATGATGCGGCCAAGCTGGTCGGCGACGCGGCCAAAAATGCGGCGGACAAATTACGCGACGGCAACGGATCGAAAGCGGCGGATCAATAACGGCGCGATAGGCTGACACTGTAAAGCGGCTGGAGCGCGCAATCATCGCGCGCGCCACCCCCAATCCCATCACACAAAGCCATTCCCTCTCACAGTCGGGGGGCGCCCATTATGCTGCGACGGAGCCGATCGGGGCGAAGGCGAGGCTTTTAAGAGCCGATAATCCCCATGGCTGATCATGGGTTGACCGCGATCGGCGCACAGATTCAGGATTTCTTTGCCATTTTCGGGCAGGGTATGGCCCTGTCGGATTTTCTTACAGTCATTGTAAGGCCAAGTCCGACACCACCGGGACCGATAGTGCGACGATGATCAGGCTGTTCAAACATTATGTGCCGCATGCCGTGCTGCTGCTGGGGCTGCTCGATTTCGTGCTGCTGCTGTGCGCGGCGGAGGGCGGCTGGATATTGCGCGCGCGCCAGATTGGCATGGATATCGACCATGTGATGACCCGCATGGGCCCGTTGCTCAGCTTTGCCGTCGCGATCCAGACCGGCATGATCGCGGTCGGCGTCTATGGTACCGAAGCGCTGCAATCCATCCGATTCGCCTTTGCGCGCTTGCTGGTCGCTGTGTCGCTGGGCGTCATTTTCCTCTCCGTCCTCTATTTCCTGCTGCCCGGCATGACGCTGTGGCGCTCCAATTCGCTCTACGCCATGGGGCTGGCGATGGGTCTGCTACTGGCGGTCCGGCTGGTGCTCGGCTCGATGCTGGGCGGCGAAGCTTTCAAGCGGCGCCTTGTCGTGCTCGGCGCGGGCAATCGCGCCGATCGCATCCGCGAACTGGAAAAGAAGAAGGGCGCTGGCTATCTCGTCGTTGGCTATATCGCCATGAATGACGGGCCGCAGGTGGTGCAGGAAGCGATCAACCGCAGCGCCATCTATAACCTGTCCGATTTTGTCGTCCGCCTGAACGCCAGCGAAGTGGTGCTGGCGCTGGAGGAACGGCGCAACGCCATCCCGATGGCGGACCTTTTGCGGATCAAGACCACCGGCGTCCATGTCAACGATCTGTCGACCTTTCTGGAGCGGGAGACAGGGCGCGTCGACCTCGCCAGCGTCAATCCCAGCTGGCTGATCTTTTCGGACGGCTTTTCCGCCGGTCGCCGCATATCCAGCTTCGCCAAGCGATTGTTCGATATTCTGGCCAGTGCGCTGCTGCTGGCGCTGACCGGCCCGGTCATCCTGATCGCGGCGATATTGGTGAAGTTGGACAGCAAGGGGCCGGCTTTCTACCGGCAACAGCGTGTCGGCCTGTTCGGCCAGGAATTCTGGATCGTGAAGCTGCGCACCATGCGGACCGATGCGGAAGTCGATGGACAGGCGGTCTGGGCGGAAAAGGACGATCCGCGCATCACCCGGCTTGGCTATTGGCTGCGCAAATTGCGGATCGACGAACTGCCGCAGACCTGGACCGTGCTGAAGGGCGAAATGAGCTTCGTCGGCCCGCGCCCCGAACGCCGCCAGTTCGTCGAGGATCTGGAACAGCATCTGCGCTATTATGCCGAACGCCATATGGTGAAGCCCGGCATCACGGGCTGGGCGCAGATCAACTATCCCTATGGCGCGTCGATCGAAGATGCCCGGCACAAGCTGGAATATGATCTTTACTACGCCAAAAATTACACGCCATTCCTGGACCTGCTGATCCTGATCCAGACGTTGCGGGTTGTCCTTTGGCCCGACGGCGCGCGCTGAGGCGCTCGATATGGGCACGCTGCTTCAATTTGTCGGCGATTGGGGCCATGCGCTGGCGGCCGTGCTGTTTGCGGCGCTGGGCATCTTCATCCTGCGGCGGCGGGAAGAGGCCGTTGAACCGCGCATGCTGGCGGTCGCGTTGCTGCTCACCAGCTGCTGGGCGCTCTACATATCTTTTGGCGGCGTTTCCAAACCGTTGAGCGGCATCGGCGAAAGCATCCGCAATGCCGCCTGGCTGCTGGCGATGTTCGTCATGCTGCGGCGCGGGCCGGTGGGCCGGGCGGGACCGATCCTGGCGATCAGCGCGCTTTACGCCGCTGTTGCCGGGCTGCTGCTGCTTCAGACATCGACCGATCTGATCTGGCGGCAATTGTCGCCCGACAGCGACGTGCATCGCGCGCTGGTCAACGTGTCGCTGGTACTGCGGATGATGACCGCGATCGGCAGCCTGCTGCTGGTCCATCATCTCTACACCAACTGGCCCTCGCGTGAGCGGGTCGGGGTGGCGCTGTTGCTCGGCGCGCTGGCGGCGATGTGGACCTATGACCTCAATCTCTACGTGCTCTGCTATTTCGCGCCCGCCAGGGTCAGCGAACTTTACGCCCTGCGCGGCGTGTTGATGGCGCTGCTGGCCCCCGTGATCGCGGTGGGCATGCACAAGGATATGGCGGGCCGCCTGCAACTTTCGCGAACGCTGACCTTTCAGTCGCTCTCGCTCTTCGCCATCGCCCTCTATGTCATCGTCCTGACGGCAGCGGCGATCCTGATCGAACTGATCGCTGGCCCCTATGCCCGCGTGGTGGAAATCGGCGCTGTATTCTTCACCGCCGTCACCGCGCTGGTGCTGTTGCCATCGCCCCAGATGCGCGCGCTGTGGAAGGTGCAGGTCGCCAAGCATTTCTTCCAGCATCGCTATGACTATCGCACCGAATGGATGCGTTTTGGCGAGACGATCGGCCGCCCCGGCGACGATGCCGCGCCACTGGGCGAGCGCGTGGCCAAGGCCGTGGCCGACATCACCGATTCGCCCGCCGCCATGCTGATGCTGCGCGACGAACAGGATGCGCTGACGTTCGAGGCGCACTGGAACTGGGACGGCGGCCTGCCCGATGGCGCTGCGCTGACGCCTGACATGGTGGCGGCATGGGAAAGGAGCGGCTGGATCATCGATCTTGGCAAGCCCCGCCCCAGCGATGGCGCGCTGATATTCCCCGACTGGATGACGCAGGACCGGCGCGCCTGGGCGCTGGTGCCGCTGGTCCATTATGGCCGCCTGATCGCCGCCATCCTGCTCGCCCGCCCGCCGATCGACCGGCGGCTCGACTGGGAGGATTTCGACATGCTGCGCGCTGCCGGGCGGCAGGCCGCAACCTACATCAGCGAGGCGCAGGGGCAGCAGGCGCTGGACGATGCGCAGCGGTTCGAGGAGTTCAACCGCCGTTTCGCCTTCATCATCCATGACGTCAAAAATCTGGTGAGCCAGCTTTCGCTGCTCGCCCGCAATGCACAGCGTCATGCCGACAATCCGGATTTCCGCGCGGACATGATCCTGACCTTGCAGGAATCGGTCGGCAAGATGAACGATATGCTCGCCCGCCTGTCGCAGCATAACAAGGGCAAGGCGGAGGAGCCTCGTCCGCTGTCCCTGCGCGACATGGCCGATCAGGTCGCCCGCACCCGCGCGCGCCAGCATCCGGTCAATGTCGTCGGCACAGCGCCGCTGGCATTGGCCGATCCGGCGCGGGTCGAACAGATACTCACCCATCTGCTTCAGAACGCCATCGACGCCAGCGCGCCCGACAGCCCGGTCGATCTGCGTCTGTCCGCCGATGCCAGCGACGTGCTGGTGGAGATTGTCGACCATGGCCGGGGCATGAGCGCGGAATATATCCGCCGCGATCTGTTCAAGCCCTTTTCCTCCAGCAAGGCAGGCGGCTTTGGCATTGGCGCGTTCGAAGCGCGCGCGCTGGCGCAGGCCATGGGCGGGCGGATCGATGTTGAAAGCAAGATGGGCGTTGGCAGCCGGTTCACCCTGCGCCTGCCGCTCGCCCCCCGGAACGACAGACAAGAGAAAGCCGCCTGATGAGCGACACCCGCCCCAAATTGCTGATCGTCGAGGATGATCCGGGTCTCCAGCGCCAGTTGCGCTGGGCCTATGAGGATTATCGGCTGTTCATCGCGGGCGACCGGGACGAAGCGATCGAGATGTTGCGCGCGGAAACGCCCGATGTCGTGACGCTCGACCTTGGCCTGCCGCCGGACCCGGACGGCACCAGCGAAGGTTTTGCGACGCTGGCGGAGATATTGCGGATCAAGCCCGATACCAAGGTGATCGTCGCGTCCGGCCATGGCGCGCGGGAAAGCGCGCTCGATGCGATTGCGGGCGGCGCCTATGATTTTTACCAGAAGCCGGTCGATATTGACGAACTGGGCATGATCGTCCGCCGCGCCTTTCATGTTCATGCGCTGGAGCGGGAAAATGCCCGGCTGGCCGACACCGCGCTGGATGATGGGCGGGTGCTGGGCCGCCTGATCAGCGCGGCGCCCGAAATGATGAAGGTGGCCCGCACGATCGAGCGGGTGGCGAGCGCGCAGGTTTCCGTCCTGCTGCTGGGGGCGAGCGGCACCGGCAAGGAGTTGCTGGCGCAGGGGCTGCATGATGCCAGCCCGCGCCGGAACGGGGCGTTCGTTGCGATCAATTGCGCGGCGATCCCTGAGACGTTGCTGGAATCGGAACTGTTCGGCCATGAAAAGGGCGCGTTCACCGGCGCGGTCAAGACGACGCCGGGCAAGATCGAGCAGGCGCAGGGCGGCACATTGTTCCTCGATGAAGTGGGCGACATTCCGCTGGCGCTCCAGGTCAAATTGCTGCGCTTCCTGCAAGAGCGGTCGATCGAACGGGTCGGCGGTCGCAACCCGATAGCGGTCGATACCCGCATCGTTTGCGCCACCCACCAGAATCTGGAGGAGATGATCGCGGCGGGCAGCTTCCGCGAGGATCTCTATTATCGCTTGGCCGAAATCGTTATCCGCATACCCGCGCTGAAGGACCGGCCCGGCGATCCGGCGCTGCTGGCCCGCCATTTCCTGGCGCGCTTCGCGCGAGAGATGAACCCGCAGGTCAAGGGGCTGGCCCCGGACGCGCTGGCTGCGCTCGACGCCTGGCCCTGGCCGGGCAATGTGCGCGAACTGGAAAATCGCATGAAGCGCGCGGTCATCATGGCCGATGGCAAGCTGGTGACGGCGGCCGATCTGGACCTGGACGAGGAACGCGCCGCCGGGGGTGAGGTCGTGAACCTGAAGGCCGCGCGCGAAATGGCCGACCGTCGCGCCATCCGCCGCGCCATCGCCCGCACCGACGGCAATATATCGGGCGCGGCGAAGATATTGGGGATCAGCCGCCCGACCCTCTACGATCTGCTCAAACAATATCAGATGCAGGCATGAGCCGGACGCGCATCTTCCTGATCGCCGGGATCATCGTCCTGCTGCTGGGCGTGGCGGGCCTGTGGCAATGGCGCGTGCATGAACGGGACGGCAGCGCCGCGCTGGCGCGCGGACTGGCGGCGCTCGACCGGGGTGACGCGCGCACGGCGCGGATCGAACTGATGAATGCGATCAAGGGTGCGCCGCGATCCGTGGTCGCGCGGGAAGCGCAGGCGCGCACGCTGGTGGAACTGGGCGACGGGGCAGGGGCGCAGGTCGAAGCGGCCCGCGCGCGCGCATTGGGTGCGCCGCCGTCGCAGACCCGCGCCGTCATGGCGCAGGCGCTGTTGTTGCAGGGCGATGCCGCCGCTGCGCTGAAGGAAGCGCGCGCCGCCGATGTGCCCGACAGCGACCTGGACATGGCTGCGCGTGTGATCGCGCGGGCCGCCATGGCGCAGGGGGACATGGCGGGGGCGCAAAAAGCGCTGGCCAACGCGCTGGCGATCGCGCCCGATGATGCGGAAAACTGGGTCGAGCTTGGCCGCTTCCGGCTGGCGACCGGCGATCAGGCGGGGGCGATTGCGGCGGCTGACCGGGCGGTGGCGCTGAACCCTGCCGACGCGCGGGCATTGACGCTGCGCGGGGAGCTGACCCGCGCCCAATATGGCCTGACGGCGTCGCTACCCTGGTTCGACCGAGCGCTGGCGGTTCGGCCCGATTTGATCCCGACGATGGAGCAATATGCCGCGACGCTGGCCGATGCCGGGTCCGCCAGCGCGATGCTTGCCCTCACGCGCCGCATCCTGGCGCTGGACCCTGCCAATGCCCGCGCCTGGATGATGCAGGCGGTGATGGCGGCGCGCGCGGGCAAGGCGGATCTGGCCCGTTCGCTGCTGGACCGGACCCAGGGCCAGCTGGACGATGAACCGGCCACTCGCCTGCTGCGCGGCGTGCTGAACTTGCAGGAGGGCAACGCCGTCCTTGCTACCGAGGCGCTGGCCCCGCTGGTCGCGGCGCAGCCCGACAATCGCACCGCCCGCACCCTGTTGGCCCGCGCCCAATATATGACCGGCGATTATGCCACCGCCGCTACGATGCTGGCGCCGATCGTCGCGCAGCGCGATGCCGATCCCTATGTGCTGACGCTGGCCGCGCGTGCGCAGGAGGGATTGGGCGACCGGACGATGGCCGCCGACATGCTGGCCCGCGCCGCCTGGCCGGTGCGTGCTGCCGCCGATTCCTTTGCCAGCCCCCGCGACGCCGCTTTGGCCAACGGGCCGCCGCCCGCCAGCACCGCCACCGCGCGCGACAATATCCCCTATATCCGGGCGCTGCTGAGCACTGGCCGCACCGGCGAAGCCTTGGCGCGCGCCCAATCGCTGAGCCGCGCCAATCCCGGTGCGCCCGACGCCTGGCTGATCCACGGTGACGCGCTGGGCGCAGCGGGCCGCCCGGCCGACGCCGCGCGCGCCTATGAGGCCGCGGCCAATATCCGGTTCGACCGGGCCGCCGCCATGCGTCTTGCCGCGGCATGGGGGCAGGCGGGCAATGCCGTGCGCGCGGCGCAGGTCGTACAACTGTTCCTGACCCAGCATCCCAATGACGCGGAAGCCCAGCGCCTTGCCGCCACCGTCGCCATGCAGCGGCAGGATTGGCGCACTGCGCTGCGCCTGTTGCAGGCAGTGCGGGCGCAGACCGGGAATGGCGACGCCGTGCTGATGGCCGACCTGGCCCGCGCCGCACTGGGAACCGGGGATCGCCAGTCCGCGCTGGCCTATGCCGCCCATGCCTATCGCCTGATGCCCGCCAACCCGATGAGCGCCGACATCTATGGCTGGACGCTGCTGCGCACCGGCGACAAGGGGCCGGCGGCGGTCGATCTGCTGGAAAAGGCGGTGGCGCTGGCGCCCGGCCACCCGGTGCTGCAACTCCATCTGGGGCAGGCCTATGCCGCCGCCGGGCGCAAGGATGATGCGAAGCTGGCGCTGGGGCAGGCAGCGGCTACCAATTTTGCGGGGCGGCAAGAGGCTGTCGACGCATTGGCGGCGCTTTAGGACATCCTCCGCCCTGCGTCGCGTTGCGTGTCCCTTGTCCCGTTCGCTTCGAGCGAAGTCGAGAAACCTCAGCGCCACGGTTTCTCGCCTTCGCTCGAAACGAACGGAGGTTGGAGAATGGGCCCGGAACGACAGGAAAAGCGCGCGGCCCGCTTACGCCTTCTGCGCGTCCAGTTCCTCGACCCGCAGGCCCAGCCGCCGGATCTGCGCCGCGACCGGGGGCCAGACGGTTTCCAGAAAATGCGCCCGCTCCGCCACGCGCAGGCGGCGGGTTGCGCCGTCGGCGACGAACATGCCGACGCCACGCTTGACCACGACCAGCCCATCATCCTGAAAGCTTTGATAGGCCTTGGCGACCGTCAGCGGATTGGCCCCCTGCTGCGCGGCAAAGGCGCGGACGGATGGCAGCATGTCGCCATCGCTAAATTCACCGTCCAATATGGATGCGGCAATTATCTCTCGCAGGCGGAGATAGACGGGTTTGGAATCGTCGGCCATAACTGCATCAGTGCCATAATACAGCGATGCGCGCAAGCCAGTTGCTTGCGCTGGATCGGGTCGTTTGCGTAACTATCTGTCCCAGATCGATATGATGTCGTCATAATCTGGCCTTGGCCGCTCTTCCTGCGGTTTGCCGGGCGTCCCGATGAATATGAATCCGGCGATGCTCTCGCCCTCCTTGCCAAAGGCCGCGCGCACATTGTCATTATAGGTCGGCCATCCGGTCAGCCAGCCCCCGGCAAAGCCCAGCGCATGGGTCGCATTGAGCAGGTTCATGACCGCCGCGCCCACGGACAATGTCTGTTCCCACGCCGGTATCTTGCTGCCCGCGACGGGGGCGGACAGGGCCACCACCAATGTCGGCGCCTGATGCGCGAACTGGTGCATCGCCTCTATCTCCAGCCGACCGGCATCGGGCTTTTCGGCGCGATAGGCGGCTTCGAGCAGGTCGGCCAGCGCCGCGCGCTTTTCCAGCGGCACGATGACGAAACGCCATGGCGCCAGCTTGCCGTGGTCGGGCGTGCGGATCGCCACCTCCAATATCTGGCGCAGTTGCGCATCGTCCGGGCCGGGCGCGATCAGGTCGCGCGGTTTGCCCGATCGGCGGGTCTGGAGCAGGGTGAGCGGGGTCGAGCGGTCATTGAACATCGCATCCAGATGGCGCGGCACCCGCTTTGACGCAAGGGCCGCCTGCGCTTTTGACAGATGCGAAATAGGCTCTAGTCTCGCGCCATCCTCTGGTCCCCGTTCGGCGGACCGGCACACATAAAAGACAAGGGTAGCTGATGGCGACCTCAATTTCTGGCACGGCGGCAGCGGGCAAGACCTGGCTTGGCCATCCGCGCGGCCTGTTTCTGCTGTTTTTCGCGGAGATGTGGGAGCGTTTTTCCTACTATGGGATGCGCGCCATCCTGATCTTCTACCTCACCAAACATTTCCTGTTCGGGGAGGACAGGGCCTATCTGCTCTACGGGGCCTATACCTCGCTCGTCTATATCACCCCGGTCATCGGCGGCTATCTGGCCGATCGATTCCTGGGGCCGCGCAAGGCGGTGCTGGCGGGCGGGCTGTTCATCGCCTTCGGTCATTTCCTGATCGCGGTGACGGAGGGGCCGGGGGGGCAAGACCCGGTCTATCTCAACGGCTTCTATCTGGCGCTGGCCAGCATCATCGTCGGCACCGGCTTTCTGAAAGCCAATATCTCCGTGCTGGTGGGCGAACTCTATCCGCGCGACGATGCCCGCCGTGATCCGGCCTTCTCCATTTTCTACATGGGCATCAATGCTGGCGGGGCAATCGGCCCGCTGGTCTGCGGCCTGTTGGGGGAAACGATGGGCTGGGGCTGGGGCTTTGGCGCGGCCGGGGTCGGCATGTTGCTGGGTCTTGTGATGTTCGTCTGGCTCACCCCCTGGCTGCTGGGCAAGGGGGAGCCGCCCGCGCCGCAGCAATTGCGCGCGCCAGCGGTTGCAGGCGTCAGCCAGGAATGGACCATCTATCTGGGCGCGATATTGGGCGTCGCCGCGATCTGGTTCGTCATCCGCTATGCCGAATTGCTGGGTTATGCGCTGCTCGCCTTCGCGGCGCTGACGGTCATCTACATCGTCTGGCGCACGCTCGGCACGCTGGGCAAGATCGATCGCGACCGCATGTTCGCCGCCCTGTTCCTGATCGCGCTCAACCCGCTATTCTGGGGTCTGTTTGAACAGACCGGATCGTCCCTCAACATCTTTACCGATCGCAATGTCGACCGCACCGTGCTGGGATGGGATATTCCCGCATCGATGTTCCAGTCGGTCAATTCCATCTTCATCATTCTGCTCGCGCCGCTATTCGCCGTGCTGTGGACCTTCCTCGACAAGCGCCGCCTCGAACCCTCATCCCCCGCCAAATTCGGCATCGGCCTCATATTGTGCGGCGCGGGCTTTCTGGTGCTGGTGGCGGGTGCGGCGATGGCGGGACAGGATCTGACCCCGCTGCTGTTCGTCATCCTCATCTACCTGTTCCACACCATGGCGGAGCTGTGCTTCTCCCCCGTCGGCCTGTCGGCGATGACGCGGCTGTCGGTGCCCAATATGGTCGGGCTGGTGATGGGCACCTGGTTCCTGGCGATGGCGGCGGGCAATTTCATCGCTGGCCTGATTGCCCGCGCGACCGGCAGCGGCGATGCGAACGGCGTGGCGCAGGTGCTGGACGTCTATAGTCGCATCGGCTGGTTTTCGATCGGGGTCGGCGTGATCGTATTGCTGGTTTCGCCAATGATCACGCGGCTGATGCATCTCGACACGATTGGCGCGGAGGAACGTCCATGAGGTTGATCTTGATCGCTGCGCTGCTCGTCAGCGCGGCTACCCCTGCCGGTGCGAAGAAGGACAGGGAAGCGCCCGCCCCGACACAGGGCAGTTCGGCCGAGCCGGACAATCCCTATCCCTCGACCTACAAGGCCTATCCCGGTGTCGCCACGGCGATCAGGGGCGCGACCATTTTCGACGGGGAGGGGGGCCGGATCGACAATGGCGTCATCTTTCTGTCCGATGGCAAGGTGACCGCGATCGGCGGCCCCGACACGCCAATCCCTGCCGACATCGCGGTGTTCGACGGCACCGGCAAATATGTGACACCGGGCGTCATCGACATACACAGCCATCTGGGCGATTATCCCAGCCCCAGCGTGGATGCGCTGTCCGACGGCAATGAAGCGACGTCGCCGGTCACCGCCCATGTATGGGCCGAACATAGTATCTGGCCGCAGGATGCAGGCTTTGGCCGGGCACTGGCCAATGGCGGTGTCACCAGCCTGCAAATCCTGCCCGGATCGGCCAATCTGTTCGGTGGGCGCAGCGTCACGCTGAAAAACGTCCCCGCCCGCACGATGCAGGGGATGAAATTCCCCGGTGCGCCCTATGGCCTGAAAATGGCGTGCGGCGAAAATCCCAAGCGGGTTTATGGCTCGAAGGGGCGGGAGCCTTCCACCCGCATGGGCAATATGGCGGTCAATCGCCAGACCTGGATCAAGGCGCGCGAATATCAGAAGAAGCGCGCCGCCGGAAAAGATCAGACCCGTGACCTTGGCATGGAAACGCTGGCCGATGTGCTGGAGGGCAAGATCCTGGTCCATAACCACTGCTACCGCGCCGACGAAATGGCCAATGTCATCGATATGAGCAAGGAGTTCGGCTACAAGGTCACGGCGTTTCACCATGCAGTCGAAGCATATAAGATTGCCGACCTGCTGCGCGATAACGGCATTTGCGCAGCGCTGTGGGGCGACTGGTATGGCTTCAAGATGGAAGCCTATGACGGGATCAAGGAGAATATCCCGCTGGTCCACCGGGCAGGCGCCTGCACCATCGTCCATAGCGATGATGAAAACGGCATACAGCGGCTCAATCAGGAGGCGGCCAAGGCGCTGGGGGCTGGCCGCCGGATGGGCATCGACATCGCTGACGAGGTGGCGTGGACCTGGCTCGCTATCAACCCCGCGCGGGCGATGGGGATTGCCGATCAGACCGGCAGTCTGAAAGTCGGCAAGATGGCCGACGTGGTGCTGTGGAACGGCAATCCGTTCAGCACCTATACAAGGCCGGAGAAGGTGTGGATCGATGGGGCGCTGCTCTATGACAGCGCCAATCCCAAACTGCGCCCGGTCAGCGATTTTGAACTCGGCCAGATCGGCGCGGGAGACGTGAAATGATGACGGCATCCAACATCCGTTCGCTTCGAGCGAAGTCGAGAAGCCCTCGCGCAGCCTTCGCGGCTCTTGCGCTGCTCTCCACCCCCGCGCTCGCCCAGTCCCTCGCCATCACCGGCGCGACCCTCGCCATTGGCGATGGCTCTGAACCCATCCGCAACGGCACTGTCCTGATCAGCGCCGGCAAGGTGACGGCCGCTGGCGCGGGCATTGCCATTCCGCCGGGCATCAAGGCCATCGATGCGGGCGGCAAATGGGTGACGCCGGGTCTGGTATCGGGATACTCGCGCGTCGGTCTGGTAGAGGTGCCTGCGGTCAACGAAACCAATGACGCCAGCGCGCGGTCGCCCTTTTCCGCCGCGATTGACGTCGCTCCGGCGATCAACCCGCTTGCCAACCCGATCGCGATCAGCCGCACGGCGGGCATTACCCGCGCCGTCGTCGTACCGTCGACCGGCATCGGCATTTTCGCCGGGCAGGGCGCGGTGGTGGACCTTGGCGCGGACATGAATGCCATCACCAGGGCGCGCGCCTTCCAATATGTCGAACTGGGCGAGGAGGGGGCCAAGGATGCGGGCGGCAGCCGTCCCGCCGCGATCCTGACCTTCAGGACGATGCTGCGCGAGGCGCAGGATTATGCCAAGGCGCCTGCCAGCTATGACGGGCGCTCGAAGGATGCGCTGCTCAACCGGGTGGATGCGCAGGCGCTGGTGCCGGTCGTCTCCGGGGCAATGCCGCTGATGGTCCATGTCGAAAGCGCGCGCGACATAGTGACCGTCCTGTCGCTGCGTCAGGATTTTCCTGCGCTCAAGCTCATTATCGCGGGCGCTGCCGAAGGCTGGATGGTCGCGCCGCAAATCGCGGCGGCCAAGGTGCCGGTGATCGCGGGCGGCCTCGACGACCTTCCCTCCAGCTTTGAAAAGCTGGCCGCGACCCAGAGCAATGTCGGGCGGATGGTGAAGGCAGGCGTCATCGTCTCCATGGGGCTGATGGACCGCGACGAAGGGCTGCAACTGCGCCTCGCGACCCAGCAGGCGGGCAATATGGTGGCGCTGAACAAGGTGCCGGGCGCCACCGGCCTCAGTTGGGGGCAGGCGCTCCGCACCATCAGCAGCGCCCCCGCCGAAGCCATGGGGCTGGGCGACCGGATCGGCTCACTGAAGCCGGGGCGGGCAGGGGATGTCGTGCTATGGGATGGCGATCCGCTGGAAATGACATCCGCGCCGATCGCGGTGTGGATCGACGGCGTGCCGCAACCCATCGACAACCGCCAGACAAAGCTGCGCGACCGCTACGCGACGCCGCAGGAGGGCGCGCTGCCCAAGGCGTATGAATGGTAGGGTGAGGGGGCGGCGGTAGGGCGTGCAGCCGCTACCCGGTCCCGTTCGTTTCGAGCGAAGTCGAGAAACCTGCTCGGTGTTTCTCGACTTCGCTCGAAACGAACGGAGGTGGAGAAAAACCCTCAAGCCATCGCGCGCTATGCCGCAGTTGGGAAAAGGGGGAGGACGCTCGCTGTCCTACACCCGCCCCGCCTGCTAAAAGCGCGCCCGGTTCCTTCCCATCGTTCACACGCCATATTCGACCGCGCGCACCGCATGGCCGACCGCCAAACGTCACCCGAATTTTCCATAAGCGATATGGGCGAAGTTTGCGAAGTTTCGCATGCACCAGCCATGGCAGGATGCGTAACATCCTGTCCGCATCGCGCACGAAAATATCATGATTGCCGGGAAATATGCGAAGCTAAGCCCCGCATTTCCTATTCGACGCTTGCCCTTTGCCGGGCCGTCAGTTCATCGACAGGATCATGTTCCGCACCTGCGGATAGACCTGCTTTTCCCATTTGCTGCCGGAAAAGACGCCATAATGGCCAACGCCAGGTTGCAAATGGTGGCGCTTGAGGTGCGGGCGAAGGCCGGTGCAGAGTGCATGGGCCGCCGCTGTCTGGCCCACGGCGCAGACATCGTCCTTCTCGCCCTCGACCGTCAGCAGGGCAGTCTTGCGGATCGCGCCCGGATTGACGGGACGGCCACGGTGCATCAATTCGCCCTTGGCCAGCAAGGTACGCTGGAACACCAGATCGACCGTCTCCAGGTAAAATTCCTTGGTCATGTCCAGGACCGCGAAATATTCCTCGTAGAAACTCTTGATCTTGTCCGCCTCGACCGTCTTGCCGTCGGCCAGAAGCTGATAGAGTTCGCGATGCTGCGATCCGTGCCGTTCCATGTTCATCGCCATGAAGGCGGAAAGTTGTACGAAGCCGGGATAGACTTCACGACCGCGCCCGGCATAGCGGAAGGGGACGATGGAGATCAGATTCTTCTCGAACCAGTCGATCGGCTTGTCGTTGGCCAGATCATTGACCACGGTGGGCGCGACCCGCGTGTCGATCGGCCCGCCCATCAGCGTCATCGACTTGGGCGTCGCGGGGTCTTTATCCTCCGCCATGACCGCCACCGCCGCCAGCGCAGGGACGCAGGGCTGGCATACCGACAGCAGATGCGCGCCGGGGCCCATCGTCTGGAAAAAGCGGATTATATAATCGACATAATCCTCAAAGCCGAAACGCCCCGCCGCCAGCGGCACGTCGCGGGCATTTTTCCAGTCGGTAATATAGACGTCATGGTCCCGCAGCAGGGTCTCCACAGTACTACGCAGCAAGGTGGAGAAATGACCCGACATCGGCGCCACCACCAGCACGCGCGGCTGGGCGGTGTCCACCTCATCCTTGACGAAGTGCAGCAGGTCGCCAAAGGGCAGGTCGAGGACGATCTCTTCGCGCACCGCCACATCGGCATTGCCGCTGCGTACCGACGTAATGGCGTAGGGTGGCCGCTTGTGCGTAACCCGCGCACCCTGAAACACGTCCATCAGCGCGAACATGCGCCGAGGCATGGCCCAGTCGGCCATCGGTCCCAATTTGTCGCGCATCCCCAGCGCAACCTGCGCCCCGAAGCGTGCCGGCGCCAGCATATCGTTCCACGCCTGATAACCACTGTATAGCATCCGCATGATTATAAGCGCGCCTTGTTTAATCCGTCCATCCGAATCGGTTCTGGTATAAAACGTTATACACGGATTATATGTTGCACCGCATCATCATAAATGTAGGTTAAGACCGACCGGAGGGAATGTCATGCCCATTGCTGAGCTCACTCTATCCAGTAAAAATTACTCGTCCTGGTCGCTGCGCGGCTGGCTGCTCTGCCGGATTGCGGGCCTGAAGGTCGAGGAAAAGCTGGTCGCGCTGGATGATCCGGAAAATCGCGCGGAATTGCTGCTGCTGTCGCCATCCGTACTGGTGCCGCGCCTGACCCATGAAGGGGCGAGCGTGTGGGACACGCTCGCGATCGCGGAATATCTGCATGAATTATATCCCGATGCAGGCATGTATCCCGCCGATCGGATCGCCCGCGCCCATTGCCGGTCGGTGTCGGGCGAAATTCATTCCGGTTTCGCCAATCTGCGCTCCGCCCTACCGATGAACCTGAAGGTCCGCCACGCCAAATTCCCGATCTTTCCGGGCGCCAAGCCCGACATCGAACGGATCGAGACGATCTGGGCCGAATGTCTGGACAGCTATGGCGGGCCATGGCTGTTCGGTGACAAGCCGACTGTCGCCGACGCGATGTTCGCGCCGGTGGCCGAACGGTTCCTGACCTATGCCGTGCCGGTGTCCATGAAGGCGGCGGCCTATTGTCAGACGATCAACGGGTGGGACATCATGCGCGAATGGATTGACGAGGCGCGGATCGAACCGGACGAGATGGAAGAACTCGACATCGAATTCTGACAGTCCTTTCGCCCGTCACTGGCCTTTCGCTTATGGCTGGTAGCGGGTAAGCCTGTGCCATGACCCGTGCATTACTGGCTCTTGGCCTCCTCGCCCTTCCCGCTCACGCCCAGACGGTCGCGCCGCAGCAACTCGAACAATCGGTCCGCGTTCTGGCGTCCGACCTGTTCGAAGGCCGCGCCCCCGGCACGGTCGGGGAGGAGCGCACGATCGGCTATCTGGTCGGTCGCTTTCAGGCGCTGGGGCTGGAGCCGGGCGGGCCGGATGGGCAATGGGTGCAGAGCGTGCCTCTGCTCCACACCCGGCTGGGCCAGGCGGAGGTGCTGGGCGTCAAGCAGGGAAGCGCCATGACGGCGTGGACCGCGGGGAAGGACGTCTATCTTTCCACCCTCCAGCCGCGCGACAAGGTTGCGATCAGCAGCGCGCCATTGCTGTTCGTCGGCTATGGCGTTTCTGCCCCGGAACGCGGCTGGGATGATTTCAAGGGCGCGGACCTGAAAGGCAAGGTCGCGGTCTTTCTGATCAACGACCCGGATTTCGAAGCGGCCAAGGGCGATGACGCAGCCGGCAAGTTCGGCGACCGGACAATGACCTATTATGGCCGCTGGACCTACAAGTTCGAGGAAGCGGCCCGGCGCGGCGCGGTTGGCGCGCTGATCGTGCACGACACGCCCGGCGCCGGCTATGGCTGGAATGTGGTCGTCAGTCCGGGCGGGGAAAATTATGATCTGGTCCGCGCGCCCGACAAGCTGACCAGCCTCCAGCTACAGGGCTGGATCGAGGGCGGGGCAGCGGCCAAGCTGTTTGCAGGCGCGGGCCTGGACCTTGCAAGCTTGCGCGCGAAGGCGCGGTCGAAAGGCTTTCGGCCCGTGGAGTTGAAGGGGGCCAGCTTTTCCGCCGCTTTCCCGGTGACGCAGGACGTCATCAAGAGCGCCAATGTCCTTGCCCGCATTCCTGGTGCCAAACGGCCTGACGAAACGGTCATGTACGGCGCGCATTGGGATGCCTATGGCAAGGGTGCGCCCGACGCGCAGGGGCGGATCTATCGCGCCGGGGCCAATGACGATGCGCTGGGCATCGCCGGCCTGTTCGAGATCGCCCGCGCCTTCAAGGCTGGCGCCGCGCCGGACCGCAGCATCCTGTTCGCGGCCTGGACGGCGGAGGAGAGGGGGCTGCTGGGTTCGGAACATTATGCCCAGAACCCGGTCTGGCCGCTCGACAAAACCGTCGCCAATTTGACGATCGACATTCTCCAGACCGCTGGCAAGGCGAAGGACGTCATTCTGGTGGGCAAAGGGCAGGGGACGCTGGAGGATGACCTGGCCAGGGCTGCTGCTGCGCAGGGCCGGGTCGTGACGCCTGAAAGCCTGCCCGAACGCGGGCTGTTCTACCGTGCCGATCATTTCTCCATGGCCAAGCGGGGCGTGCCGGTGCTGCTGATGATGGGGATTGCGGGCGCGTCCGATCTGGTCGAGGGCGGCCGGGCGGCGGGACAGGCCTGGGTCGATGCCTATACCGGCCAATGCTACCATCAGGCGTGTGACGCGGTCGACGCGACATGGAAACTGGACGGCGCAGCGCAGGATGTGGACCTGATGCTGGCGATCGGCCAAGACCTTGCGACGTCGACCCGCTGGCCGCAATGGAAGCCGGGGTCCGAATTCAAGTCGGTGCGGGACGCAAGCGCGACCGCACGGCCCTGAGCCCGAAAACCGCGCATCCCGGCCAAAAATAACGGCGCGGGATGGCGGTGTCAGGCGGTCAGCCGGTCAGGCAGCCAGCTTTCGCAGCACATATTGCAGGATGCCGCCGTTCAGGAAATATTCCAGCTCGTTGACCGTGTCGATCCGGCAGAGCGCGGTGAAGGTGAAGGTCGAGCCATCGGCACGGGTCACGGCGACTTCGACATCCTGACGGGGCTTGAGCTTCCCAACGCCAGTGATGGTGAAGCTTTCGTCACCGGTCAGGCCCAGCGTGTCGCGCGTGTCGCCATTTTTGAACTGAAGCGGCAGCACGCCCATGCCAACCAGATTAGAGCGGTGGATGCGTTCGAAGCTTTCGACGATGACCGCGCGAACGCCCAGCAGATTGGTGCCCTTGGCCGCCCAGTCGCGTGACGATCCGGTGCCATATTCTTTGCCGCCGATGACGACCAGCGGAGTGCCGTCCGCCTTGTGCTTCATCGCCGCGTCATAGATGGGCAGGGTTTCGCCCTTGTAGCGGGTCATGCCCCCCTCGACGCCGTCCAGCATCAGATTCTTGATGCGGATGTTGGCGAAGGTGCCGCGCATCATGACTTCATGATGGCCGCGCCGCGCGCCATAGCTGTTGAAATCGGCCTGCGCGACCTGATGCTCGGACAGCCACTTGCCTGCTGGCGAGGATGCCTTGATGGAGCCTGCGGGCGAGATATGGTCGGTGGTGATGGAGTCACCGAATATCGCCAGAGGCTTGGCCTCGACAATGTCGGTGACGGGGGCCGGGGTCATGCTCAGCCCTTCGAAATAGGGCGGGTTGGCGACATAGGTGGAGCCTGCACGCCACTGATATGTGTCCGATCCGGTAACGTCGATCGCCTGCCAATGGGCGTCGCCCTTATAGACGTTGGCGTAGCGCGCCTGGAACATGGCGCGGTCCACGCAGGTCGCCATGGTCGATGCGATGTCGTCATTGGTGGGCCAGATGTCTTTGAGATAGACGTCCTGCCCGGCGCTGCCGACGCCGATCGGGGTAGTGATGAAATCCTCGATCACCGTGCCCTTGAGCGCATAGGCGACGACGAGCGGGGGAGAGGCCAGGAAATTGGCGCGCACGTCGGGTGACACGCGGCCTTCGAAATTGCGGTTGCCCGAAATGACGGCGGCGGCGACCAGACCATTGTCGTTGATCGCGGCGCTGATCGGCGGGGCCAGCGGGCCGCTATTGCCGATGCAGGTGGTGCAGCCATAGCCCACCAGATTGAAGCCGATCGCGTCGAGATGCGACTGGAGGCCCGCCTTTTCCAGATAGTCGGTGACGACCTGACTGCCGGGGGCGAGCGAGGTCTTGACCCAGGGCTTTGGCCTGAGGCCCAGTTCGTTCGCCTTCTTGGCGACCAGGCCCGCGGCCAGCATGACGCCGGGGTTCGACGTGTTGGTGCAACTGGTGATCGCCGCGATGGTCACGTCGCCGTCGCCAATGTCGAAATCCTTGCCCTCTACGGCCACGCGCTGCTGCGCTTTCTTGTAGACGTTCGCGAGATCGGCGTTGAACACATCATCGACCTGCGGCAGCGAGACGCGGTCCTGTGGGCGTTTGGGACCGGCCAGGCTGGGGACGACGGTGGCAAGGTCCAGTTCCAGCGTATCGGTAAACACCAGCTCCGCCGACGGATCGATCCAGAAGCCCTGTTCCTTGGCATATGCTTCGACCAGCGCGAGATTTTCGTCGCTGCGGCCGGTCAGGCGCATATAGTCGAGCGTCTTGTCATCGATGCCAAAGAAGCCGCAGGTCGCGCCATATTCGGGCGCCATGTTGGCAAGGGTCGCGCGGTCGGCGAGCGACAGGCTGGCAAGGCCGGGGCCGAAATATTCGACGAAGCGGCCAACCACGCCCTTCTTGCGCAGCATTTCGGTGCAGGTCAGCACCAGATCGGTGGCGGTGACGCCTTCCTTCAATTGGCCGACCATCTTGAAGCCGACGACTTCGGGAATGAGCATGGAAACAGGCTGACCAAGCATCGCCGCCTCAGCCTCGATACCGCCCACGCCCCAGCCCAATACGCCAAGGCCGTTGATCATGGTGGTATGGCTGTCGGTGCCGACACAGGTGTCGGGATAGGCGACGATATTGCCGTCCGCATCCTCGGACGACCAGACGGCCTGCGCGATATTTTCCAGATTGACCTGATGGCAGATGCCGGTGCCAGGGGGGACCGCGTAGAAATTGGCGAGGGACTTGCTGCCCCATTTCAGAAAGTCGTAGCGCTCCATGTTCCGCTGATATTCAATCTCGACATTCTGCTCGAACGCCTTGGGCGTGCCGAATTCGTCGACCATGACGCTGTGGTCGATGACGAGGTGGACAGGCACCTGCGGATTGATCTTGCTGGCGTCGGCGCCCAGCGCATTCATCGCGTCGCGCATGGCGGCGAGATCGACCACGCAGGGGACGCCGGTGAAATCCTGAAGCAGGACGCGGGCGGGACGATATTGAATCTCGCGCTCGGCCTTGCCCTTGTCATTCTGCCAGTCGATGATGGCCTGAATATCCTCGATCGTGACGGTGACGCCATCTTCGAAGCGGAGCAGATTTTCGAGCAGCACCTTCATCGAGAAGGGCAGGCGCGACACGTCGCCCAGCTTCGCCGCCGCTTTTTTGAGCGAGTAAAAGGCGATGTCCTTGCCCTCGACATGTAAAATGTCGCGCGTGCCCAATGTGTCCTGTCCGATGGCGGTCATGAAAATGCGTCTCCTCGCGGTAGCATCGGCCCGATCGGGAGGATGACGCATGATCCGCCCAAAAGCCGGACGGCCTGAGGGCAGGAGGCGCCCCAACCATGGGTCGAAGCAGGTATGTCCCGATGTAGCAGGGAGATAGGAACTAGCGGTGCCAAGTCAATTGCCAAGTCGGTCAAGGCAGATGTTTGGGAGGCAGCCGAGGTCGGGTATCCGCTGTCGACGTGAGACTGTCGGGTTCGCCATCATTGGCGTGTCGAACAAAATACTTCCTCCCCTGCAAGGGGAGGTGGATGGCCGCAGGCCAGACGGAGGGGTGTCGCCCTATCGTTAGGGTGACACCCCTCCGTCAGCACTTCGTGCCGACACCTCCCCTTACAGGGGAGGATTGTCTGCCAGACCCCCGATCAGTGGGCGACGGGCGGCGCGAACTTGGTCAGGTCGATGCCGGTGACAGCGCTCTTATACTCATCCATGCTGGGCGTGCGGCCCAATATGGAGGAGAGAACGACGACCGGAGTGGACGCCAGCAGCGATTCACCCTTCTTCTCGTCGGTGTCCTCTACGACGCGGCCCTGGAACAGGCGGGTGGAGGTGGCCATGACGGTATCGCCCCTGGCGGCCTTTTCCTGATTGCCCATGCACAGGTTGCAGCCGGGCCGTTCGAGATACAGCGTATTTTCGTAGCTGGTGCGGGCAGCGCTCTTGGGTGCGACATCGTCAAATTCGAAGCCGGCATATTTTTTGAGCACGTCCCAGTCGCCTTCGGCCTTCAGCTCGTCGACGATATTATAGGTTGGCGGGGCGACGACCAGCGGAGCCTTGAATTCGACCTTGCCTTCGCTCGCCTCGATATTCTTGAGCATCTGGGCCAGGATTTTCATGTCGCCCTTATGCACCATGCACGACCCGACGAAGCCCAGGTCGACCTTCTTGGTGCCGCCATAATAGGAAACCGGGCGGATGGTGTCGTGGGTGTAACGTTTCGACACGTCCGCATTGTTGACGTCCGGGTCGGCGATCATCGGTTCGTTGATCAGGTCCAGATCGACCACGACCTCGGCGAAATATTTGGCGTTGGGGTCGGGGGCCAGTGCGGGCTTCACGCCCGACCGGATTTCCGCGATGCGCGCATCCGCCTTGTTGATCAGGCCCTGCAGCGTGCCGGCGGCATTTTCCATGCCCTTGTCGATCATGATCTGGATACGCGACTTGGCGATTTCCAGCGATTCGATCAGTGTTTCGTCCTGCGAGATGCAGATTGACGCCTTGGCCTTCATTTCGGCCGTCCAGTCGGTGAAGGTGAAAGCCTGATCGGCCAGCAGCGTACCGATATGGACTTCGATGACGCGGCCCTGGAACACATTTTCGCCGCCGAACTGGGCGAGCATCTGCGCCTGGGTGGCGTGGACGACGTCGCGGAAGTCCATATAGGGCTGCATCTTGCCCTTGAAGGTGACCTTGACCGACTGCGGGATCGGCATGGTCGCTTCGCCGGTGGCAAGAGCCAGGGCAACAGTGCCGGAGTCCGCGCCAAAGGCCACGCCCTTCGACATACGGGTGTGGCTGTCGCCGCCGATGATGATGGCCCAGTCATCGACAGTGATGTCGTTCAGAACCTTGTGAATGACGTCGGTCATCGCATGATAGCGGCCCTTGGGGTCGCGCGCGGTAATGAGGCCGAAATTGTTCATGAAGGACATGAGCTTGGGAATATTGGCCTGCGCCTTCTTGTCCCAGACCGACGCGGTGTGACAGCCCGACTGATAAGCGCCGTCGACCAGCGGCGAGATGACGGTGGCCGCCATCGCTTCGAGTTCCTGCGCGGTCATGAGGCCGGTCGTGTCCTGCGACCCGACGATGTTCACCTTGACGCGCACGTCGGAACCGGCGTGCAGCACCTTGCCCGGCGTGACGCCGACGGCGTTGCGGTTGAAGATTTTTTCAACGGCGGTCAGGCCTTGACCTTCGACCGAGATATCCTTGTTCGGGGCAAAGACGAGCGGGGCTTCGATGCCCAGCGTTTCAGCAGCGAAGGTCTGGAGCTTCTTGCCGAACACGATGGCGTAGCTGCTGCCCGCCTTCATGAATTCCATCTTCTGCGGGGTGAAGGCGGACGCGACATCGACCAGTTCGTTGCCGGCTTCGTCGGTCAGCTTCTTGTTCTTGACGTCGATTTTCAGCACCGTGCCGGTCGCGACGGAGAATTTTTCCTCCAGCACCGGATTGCCGTCATTATTGAGGATGGGCTTGCCATCCGGGCCGGTCATCTTCACCCAGTTTTTAAGGTTGATGCCGATGCCGCCGGTCACGTCCACGGTGGTCGCGAAGATGGGCGAGATGCCGTTGGTGCCCGCGACGACGGGGGCATAGTTGACGAAGGGCACATAGGGGCTCTGCTGCTTGCCGGCCCACAACGCCACATTGTTGACGCCCGACATGCGCGAGGAGCCGACGCCCATCGTGCCCTTTTCGGCGATCAGCATGACGCGCTTGTCGGGATGCTGGATCTTGAGCGCCTGGATCTGCTGCTGCGCATCCGGCGAGATCATGCACTGGCCGTGCAGTTCGCGGTCGGAACGCGAATGCGCCTGATTGCCCGGCGACAGAAGATCGGTCGAAATATCGCCTTCGCCCGCGATGAAGGTGACGACCTTGATCTCGCCCTCGACATCGGGCAGCTTTACGAAAAATTCGGCGTTGGCGTAGCTTTCCAGCACATCCTTCGCGACTGCGTTGCCCGCCGCGTAAGCGTCACGCAGGCGGAACATGTCAGCGTCGTAGAGGAAAACCTGGGTCTTGAGAACGTCGCCCGCCTGAGCCGCGATGGTGGCATCATCGCCCAGCGCAATGTCGAGCAGCACCTTGATCGAAGGGCCACCCTTCATGTGGCTGAGCAGTTCCAGCGCAAAGGCCGGGGTGATTTCCGGCACGGTCACTTCGCCCAGGATGATCTGCTTGAGGAAGGCAGCCTTGACGGCAGCGGCGCTCGTGGTGCCGGGCAATGTGTTGTAAATGAAGAATTTGAGCGCGTCGGCGCGATGTTCGCTTGCCGCGTCCTGGATGATGGTGATGATTTCGCCAAGCAAGACGCCATCGTCGATTGGCTTGGGCGCAAGTCCCTGTGTCTTGCGGCTGTCGATTTCGGCCAGATAATCCAGGTAAATGCTCATCTCTTTCCCAACGTCATAAAGTGTACGGACTCGACGCGCAGCGCCACTTGCCGACTTATGCCCGGTCTGGGGAGCTGTTGGCCCCCCGGTAGTAGAACGGAGGGGTATTGGCAAGTCGCCGCAGCGCAGCAAAAATTGCCAATTCGGACAAGGGGAGGCGCCGACTAGCGCGCCTTTTGCGTGGCGATCCAGGCGTCGATCTGGCTGTCGAGCACCGTCAGCGGCACCGCGCCCTGCGCCAGTACAGCGTCGTGGAAGGCGCGCAGGTTAAATTTCGGTCCCAGCGCGGCCTCTGCCCTGGCCCGCAATTCGCGGATCTTGATCTCGCCCAGCTTGTAGCCGAGCGCCTGTCCCGGCCAGCTGATATAGCGATTAACCTCCGCGTCGATATTGGCGTCGGACAGGGCGCTATTATCCTTCATGAAGGCGACCGCGCGGGCCTTGTCCCACCCCTTGGCATGGATGCCGGTGTCGACGACCAGACGGCAGGCGCGCCACATTTCATAGGATAGGCGGCCCATCATCTTTTCGGGCGTGTCATAGAGGCCCATCTCCTCGCCCAGATATTCGCTGTAGAGCGCCCAGCCTTCGACATAGGCGGTGAAGCTGGCCAGATATTTGCGGAATGGCGGCAGCGGCAATTCCTGTTGCAGCGCGATCTGGTTGTGATGGCCGGGCACTGCTTCATGGGCGGTGAGGGCGGGCAGTTCCCAATAGGGGCGCTGGTCCAGCTTTGACGTGTTGACATAATAGGTACCCGCGATGCCGCTTTCAGGTGCGCCGGGCATGTAATAGGCGGTCGTCGTCCCTTCCGCTTCGGCGGCGGGGATGGGTTTGAGGCCATAGGGCAGGCGCGGCAGCGTGCCGAAATAGCGGGGCAGCAGGCCGTCAATCGTCTTGGCCTGCCGCGCGGCGACTTGCAGCAGTTCCTCCGCCGTTTTGGCATAATAGCGCGGATCGGTGCGCAGATGGGCGATGAAGGCGGCGCGGCTGGGATAGCCTGCCTTGGCCGCGACGTCATCCATGCGGGCGCGGATACGGGCGACTTCGGACAGGCCGATGGCATGGATCTGGTCGGGGGTGAGGTCGGTCGTCGTATGGGCGCGAACCCGGCTGGCATACCATGCCGCGCCGCCGGGCAGGGTGGAGGCGCTGTCGCTCTTGCGGCAGGCGGGCAGATAGTCCTTCACGAACAGATCGTGCCATTTGGAATATTCGGGCGCGACCACGTCGCGGATGAGGGCGGTGGCGCGGGCCTGCATCGCGGCCCAGTCCGCATCGCTGATGTCGCGGGGCCTGGCGCGGGTGAAGGGTTCGTAGAAGCGCGTGTCCTGCGGCTTGCCCGCGACGATGCCGCTGATGCTGGCGGCATAGTTGCCCAGCACCGAGCAGGGCTGGACATAACCGCCCTTGATCGCCTGCCGCGTGATGGAAAGGGCGTCGGCATTTTGCCGGGGGTAGAGCGAAAGGCGCTTCAGATAGCTGTCATAATCGGCGCGATTGTAGAAGGGCAGGCCGTCGCTCATGCTGGCAAAGCCCTGATGCCAGCCATAATAAGTGGTGAACAGCATCAGCCGTTCGGCGGGATGGCTTTCCCCGGCGATGTCGTCCCGCAGCATCCACAGCAGCACGGCGCGGTTGACCCGGTCGGCGGAGTCAAGGCCGCTGTCGGCGATCGCGTCGAGCCGGGCGACGAATGCCTGTTCCGCCTTGATCTGCGCGGCGCGGCCAGCCAGCGAAATGTCGTAGATGCGATCGTCATAGTCGCGCACGCCGCGCGCGGTGGCATCGACCGGATGGACCGACAGCCACCAGGCCCAATGATCGTCCATAACCTTGCCAAGGGCGTCATGGGGCGTTTGGGCTTGGGCCAGAACTGGTGTGGCGACGGCGAGGAGGAGGGCGATGATCTTGCGCATGGCACAGGGGATCGCGTGTCCCGGCCCGTTTGGCAAGAGGATCAGGCAGGTGGATCAGGCCGGGGCGACGCCGTCCGCTTCGACGATGCCGTCGCCAGCGTGGTAGCCGCGGACCCGGACCCGCTTTTCGACCAGATCGACCGGGACGCGCAGCAGCACCAGCCGGTAGCTGCCGCCCCGATCGCGCTGGAGCAGGAAGCCGGCGGCGTCGCGGATCAATCGACCCGTTTCATCCACAGCCGCGCCTGTTTCTGCTCCAGCTATATCCATCGGTTCAGTCTATCGCGTCCTTGATGCCCTTGCCAGCCAGCATGCCCAGGACAAGGAAGAGAACAAAGACCGCAAGGGCGATGAAGAACAGGATCTTGGCGATGCCGACGAATGTGCCAGCCGCGCCGCCAAAGCCCAGTATGGCGAGGACGCCGGCGATGACGAGCGAGATGAGGGCGAGTTTCAACATGGTAATATGTCCCTGACGTTGGAAAGGCGATACTTTCCGAACGAGCGGCGGGACCAGCGGTTCCGTGGTCAGACCCAGCCTTCCAGCACCTGGTTGGGCGGGCGGTGGCCATCGACCCAGCTGCGGATGTTGGCGATGACGCGCGCGCCGGTGGCGTCGCGGCCTTCGAAGGTGGCGGACCCCATGTGCGGCAGCAGCACGACATTGGAGAGGGCGAAGAGGCGGGGATCGACGGCGGGTTCGTGGGTGTAGACGTCCAGCCCTGCGCCCGCGATCCGGCCTTCGTCCAGCGCGGCGATGAGCGCCGCTTCGTCGGTGATTTCGGCGCGGGATGTGTTGATGAGATAGGCGTCGGGCCGCATCAGTGCGATACGCCGTGCGTCGATCAGCCCGCGCGTATCGCCGTTGAGCGGGCAGTGGATCGACACGATGTCGCAGGCGGCGAGCAGGCCGTCGACATCGCCGACCCATTCCGCCTCCAGTTCCTGCTCCACCTCGAACGGCAGGCGGTGGCGGTTGTGATAGGCGATGGTCAGGCCAAAGGCGCGGGCGCGGCGGGCGACGGCGCGGCCGATGCGCCCCATGCCGATGATGCCCAGCTTCTTGCCGCCGATGCGGTGGCCGAGCATCCCCGACGGGCTCCAGCCGCGCCACTCGCCACTGCGCACCAGCTTCTCCCCTTCGGCCAGGCGGCGGGGGACCGACAGGATCAGCGCCATCGTCATGTCGGCGGTGTCTTCGGTCAGGACGCCGGGCGTATTGGTGACGATGATGCCCTTTGCGCGGGCGGCGGCGAGATCGATATGGTCGACGCCGCTGCCGAAGCTGGCCAGCAGTTGCAGCCGGTCCGGCGCGGCGGCGATCAGCGTGGCGTCGATCTGGTCGCTGATGCAGGGCACCAGCACGTCGCACTGGGCCATGGCACGGGCGAGTTCGGTGCGGCTCATCGGCTGATCACCGACATTGAAGCTGGCGTCGAACAGTTCGGCCATGCGCGCCTCCACATTGGGGGGCAGGCGTCGCGTGACGATGACGCGCGGCTTGGCGGGGCGCGGTTTTTTGGCCATGCCAAGGCCGCTATGCCTGGCCGCGCCATCGGTCAAGCGCTTATGGTGGATCGGGCAAGTCAGCAGTTGTCGCAGGGGCGGCGCAGCGGCTATGGGAAGGCCATGGGTGACAGGAAAAACAGGTCGGGCATGAAGCGCATTTTTCTGGGCGCGGGCGTGGTCATGGCGCTGGGCGCAGCGGGCGACGCGGTGATCGCGGCGGGCAAGCCTGTGCCGTACTGGGCCTCGATTTCGCAGCCGGAGGCGCGGATGCGGGTCGGGCCGAGCCTGGATTACCCATCCAACTGGATCTACCGCCGCCGCGACCTGCCGGTGAAGGTGGTGCAGGTGCTGGGCCTGTGGCGCAAGGTCGAGGACCCGGACGGCGCGCAGGGGTGGATGCATGTCCGCCTGCTGAGCGACACGCCAACCGGGGTGGTGCGCGCGGCCGAAGCGCCGATGCGCGAATCGGCCAGCGATGGGGCGCGGACATTATTTCGTGCGCAAAAGGGCGTGGTTGGGCGCCTGTCCGATTGTTCGGGCGGCTGGTGCAGCTTCGACGTGAAGGGCCAGCGCGGCTATGTGAAGGCGCAGGACGTGTGGGGCGCGACCGACAAATAGGATGTGCGGCGCTTAACTTCGCATATTTCCCGGTGATCGTGATATTTTCGTGCGTGCTTCGGGCAGAATGTTGCGCGGGCCGGTGGTTGGGCGCGGCGCGGAACTTCGCAAACTTCGCCCATGTCGCGCATGGGGGATTTGCGCGGGCGTGCTGGGGTGGACGATGGGAAAGAGCCGGGCGCGAGTGTAGCAGGGGGCGGGGGTGTAGGACAGGTGGGGGTAGGTGCCGGCTGGGGCCGTATGGCGACATTCGGCTTTCGCTAAAAAAAGCGAAAACCGACTTTAATCCCCCATCAAAATGGCTTCCTCGATCTGATTATCCATTAGCTGGGCGATGCTGACGCGGAATGCGTCGAGATTGGGGTAGTTCGTCTGGAACATACCGCGTGCTCGGTTATGAGGTTTGTGGTCGTCCGCCACCTCAAACCGCATCACCAAATTCCCGCGTTTATCAGCGGGCGAGATTTCAAACCGCAGGATGAGGTCGTTGCCTTGCTGCATTTCAAAGCCCCATTGTGCAACTACGGGACTATCTTCCTTAATCGGATACACGCTCAGCGCCTCGCCAAACTCCTTGACGTCCTGCCATTGAACCCAAAAGCCGCCGGTTCCTGAAAAATCATCTGTCACGACTGACACAGAAAGACGACCGAAGTCATCTCGAGTCTTTTTCGGATCAAAGAAGCTAGAGTCGTACTGATATTTGAGTGTGAGCTTGTTCATCACGGCACTTTATGGAAGCGAATGCATGTCCGCTACGTAGAAATCACAGGCCTGCCCGCAATGGCGATTTCTGGTCGTTAGCTGATGCTGCTACCTTCATGGCGGCGTGATCTCCACTCCTGCATCGCAATCAGCGTGATCGCCAAAAGGCAGGTGACGCGCCAATTGCTTGGAAGATCGATAAACAGCAACACGGCTGGCGCTAGGGTAGCAATGAAGGAACTGCTGTCGATGCGAGCTGACCGTCGCGCTTGAAGCGCGAGATAGGTCGCGATCCCGAGGCCCAGCAAGGAAAGAAGCGCATAGCAAATCGTGTAGACGATGTGCGACAGGCCGACATAGCGAGCGAAGGCGCTGGCTGCGCTAAGCAGGCCTAGCATCAGCCATATGTCGCGCGAAGGTCTGAGGACGCTCATAGATGTAACCTAGCGATTGGCGGAATGTCCGCAATCGGGAACAACCGACCGCCGTCTCTTCTCGATAGGGTGACACCCCTCCACCACTTCGTGGTCCCCCTCCCCTTGCAGGGGAGGAGTTTATTGTCGCTCTTCTTGGGTCATGGCGGACCCTGCGCCGGTCGGAAGGTGACGAAGGTGGGTTTGGCAGCCTCTCGGCATATGCGCGCCGCCTGCGTCGGTCCCCCTCATCCAACTTCGCCTAACCTCACTGCGTTCGGTAAGGCTGCGTATCCTTCTCCCCCGTGGGGAGAAGGGAGGGGGCTGCTGTCAATCGTCGTCGTCATCCTGACGGATGGCAGGATCCATTGGCTCTGCCCTCGCGCGCAATCGCTAGCCTTGCGTGAATGGATCCCGGATCAAGTCCGGGATGACGGGGTGAGGGGTGTCTGGCGTTCTTTTGCCGATGCCCCTCACGCCTCCGGGCGGGTCCAGATCCAGGTGCCGCCGATCAGGGCGGCGGTGAGGGGGAGGAGGTACCAGGGCCAGGGGGAGAGGAAGAGGGCGAGGGTGGCGCTGAAGGCGAAGGCGGCGAGCGCGGCTTTCTTGCCGCGGCGGCTGATCGCGCCGCGTTCCCGCCAGCTGCGAATATGGGGGCCGAAAATCCGGTGGTCGAGCAGCCTGGCCTCCAGCGCGGGGCTGGAGCGGGCGAAGCAGAAGGCGGCGAGGATCATGAAGGGGACGGTGGGCAGCAGCGGCAGGAAGGCGCCGATGGTGCCCAGGCCCAGCGAGGCGAAACCGGCGATGAGGTAGAGGTGCCGCCGCATGGGGTTCCTGTTCTGGCCGGGGTGGATGATGCGTGCGATGCTATTGCTTCGCAGGGGCTGGGGTGGATGGCAAGGGTGACGTTGGCGTCCCGCCCCCTCTTCCAACTTCGCCTAAGCCGCTTCGCGGCCAAGGCTTCGTGTCCATCTCCCCCGTGGGGAGAAGGGGTTTTAGGCGGCGGGGAGTCTTAGACGCACGAGGAGGCCGCCCAGATCCTCGCTTTCTTCGAGGGTGACGGTGCCGCCGTAGATTTCCGCGACGTCGCGGACGATGGCGAGGCCAAGGCCGGTGCCGGGCTTGCCGGAATCGAGGCGGACGCCGCGGTCGAAAATGCGGGTGCGTTCTTGCGCCGGGATGCCGTGGCCGTCATCCTCGACCAATATTTCGACCATGTCGCCCGCGCGCTGGACGGTCGCGAACACGCTGCCGCCACCATATTTGGCGGCGTTTTCGACGAGGTTGCCGAGCATTTCGTCGAGATCCTGCCGCTCTACCCGCACGGCGGCGTCCTTCGATCCGTCCATGTCGACGCGGACGTGGGAATAGAGGCGGGCGACGGCGCGTTCGACGGCGGTGAGGCTGGCCCAGACGTCGGCGCGGCTTTGCGCGGCACCCCGCCGACCGACGGCGCGGGCGCGGGCGAGGTGATGATCGACCTGCCGCCGCATCGTCGTGGCCTCGCGGATCACGGTTTCGCCAAGATCGGCCGACTGGGCCGTCGCCGCGTTCATGATGACGGTCAGCGGGGTCTTGAGCGCATGGGCGAGATTGCCCGCATGGGTGCGCGCTTCTTCCGCCTGCCGTTCATTGTGGGCGAGCAGGGCGTTGAGTTCCTCCACCATGGGCAGCACTTCGGCGGGCATGGGTTCGGTGACGCGGCTTTTAAGGCCATCGCGCATGCGGATGATTTCCAGCCGCACCTTGCGCAGGGGGCGCAGGCCATAGAGGGTCTGGAGCGTGGCCAGCACGAACAGGCCGAGCGCGAGCAGCGCGAAGCTTTGCACCAGCGTGGTGCGCAGCGTGCGGATCTGGGCATTCAGGCCCGCGCGCGCCTGCGCCACGATGAACATCCAGCGCGTGTTCGATCCGGGCAGGACAACGCTGCGTTCCATGATGCGCAAATCCTCGCCAGGGAATTGCTTGCTGTCATAAACGTGGAGGCGGCGGTCATGATGGTCGAAGGGCACCTTGATCGCGCGGTCCCAGAGCGAGCGGGAGCGCCAATCCTCATGCCCCTTCGCACTTACCTGATAATAGAGGCCGCTATTGGGTTCGAGGAAGCGCTGGTCGGCCAGTTCGCGGTTGAAGAGGACTTCGCCGTCCGGGCCGATTTCCGACGCGGCGATCATCGCCGTCAGCACATAATTCATGCCGTCGTCGAAATTGCGGGTGATGGCGTCCGACAGCACCCGGTCCAGCGCCACGCCGCCGCCGATCAGCAGCACGCTGATCCACAGCGCGGCAATGCCGATCATCCGGCGGCTGATGGAGCCGGTAGAGCGGACGGGGGGAGGGGTGATGGGATCGGTCATGCGTATCCCACTTTACCGTTCGCCCTGCGCGAAGTCGAAGGGGTCCGGTGAGCGGAGCGAAGTGCCTTCACTGCGTTCAGGTGAAGGCTTCGACTTCGCTCAGCCCGAACGGATGTCGGGTTTGGTATCAGCGCCCCGGCTCGTCCAGGCTGTAGCCCAGGCCGCGGATGGTGGTGATGACGTCGGCGCCCAGTTTTTTGCGGATGCGGGTGACGAACACTTCGATCGTGTTGGAATCGCGGTCGAAATCCTGATCGTAAATATGTTCGATCAATTCGGTGCGGCTGACCACCTTGCCCTTGTGATGGAGCAGGTAGGAGAGCAGTTTATATTCCTGCGCGGTGAGCTTTACCGGATCGCCGCTGAGCGTCACCTTGCCTGAGCGGGTGTCGAGGCGGACGTCGCCTGCGGTGAGTTCGCTCGACGCATTGCCCGATGCGCGGCGGATGAGCGCGCGCAGGCGGGCGATGAGTTCTTCGGACTGGAAGGGTTTGGCGAGATAGTCGTCCGCGCCCGCGTCCAGCCCCGCCACCTTGTCCGACCAGCTGTCGCGCGCGGTCAGCACCAGCACGGGAAAGGCGCGGCCTTCCTTGCGCCAGCGGTCCAGCACCGTCAGGCCGTCAATGGTCGGCAGGCCCAGGTCGAGCACGACCGCATCGTAATTTTCGGTGGAGCCAAGGAAATGCCCATCCTCGCCATCGGTGGCGAGGTCGACGGCATAGCCAGCACCCTCCAGCGTGTTCCTGAGCTGCTGGCCCAGACTTGGTTCATCCTCGACGATCAGCAGACGCATGGGCTGTTCCGTTTCTTTTCTGTGTCAGGCGCGGTCAGCGCGCCCAGCCGATGATATTGCCTGTCCGGCCGTCCGCATCAACCCACATGACCTTTCCGTCCTTCACATATTTGAGGCGATAGCGGTTGGAGGACGGGTCGAATTCGCTGCCGACATAGCTGGCCCCGTTCATCTGCGAATCGACGCGGCGCTTGATCATGGCAAAGGGCATGACCTGCCCGTCGAGCATGGCCCGGCGCGCGGCGTCCTGCTCGTCGCGGCGTCCTCCAGCGTCGGCGACCGGGACCAGTGCGATTGCGGCCCCCATGGCGATGATTCCGGCGATCAGGCTTTTGCGCATCATTGTCATGGGCATGGCATAGGCGACAGGCATTGAACAGGTGGTGAATGGGGGAGGGTGAGGTGTTTGCGCTATTTCATCCCCCCCGGCGGGGGGGGGCGGCCGCCGGGGGAGGATTGAGGTTTTTACTTTTCCAGTGCGTATTGCACCGTGAGCGTAACTGATGCGCTGACCTGGCCGGGTTCGACCGGGGTGGCGGCGGCATCGGCCTTGAAGCGGGCGCTTTGCAGCATGGGCATGGGGGGCTGGCCGCCGCTGTTGCTTTCGGCGATGGAGAGGAGGCGGGCGGTGCGGTAGCCAGCGGCCTGGGCGTAGAAATCGGCCTGGGCCTTGGCGCTCTTGAGTGCCGCGCCGCGCGCCTGCGCCAGCATCGGCGCGGGATTGTCGATCGCGAAGGTCGGGCCGTTGATGTTGGTCGCGCCCGCGGCCACCATGGCGTCGAGCAGGGGGCCGACCTTCCTGATGTCGCGCAGTTTGACGCTGAGCTGGTTGGACGCTTCATAGCCGATGAAGCGCGGGCCGGCGGGTTCGCCGTCGCGCTGGTTATAATCATATTGCGCCGACAGGTTGATGCCGCTGGTCTGGATGTCCTTCTTGGCGATGCCGGCGCGGGAGAGGGTGGCGATCAGCTTTTCCGTCTTGGCGGCATTGTCCTGCATCGCCGCCTGCGCGGTAGGCGCGCGCGTCTGGACGCCGGTGCCCACGGTGGCGATGTCGGGCGAGCCCTCGACGCTTTCGGTGACGTTGAGGGTGACCACCGGCGCGGTTTCGGCAAGGGTCACGCTGGTCTGGGCGATGGCGGCCATCGGGAGCGACGAAGCGGCGAGCGCCATGATGGCGAGGGCGGATTTCATGAAGGGAACACTCCTGTTTGGATGCCGTAATGGTGGGACGGCTGCGATGAATGGACGCTGACATGCGTTGAAAGCCGTCAGACAGGTTGGGGTTCCGTGTCCTCCCCCATGTCGGTGACGCCTTGCGCCGGGGAGGATGTGCTTGCTCCATCGTGATCTTGCGACTAGCTGCACGGGCATGGCAGCACCTCTTCTTTCGTTCGAAAATCTTGGCCTTTCGCAGGGCAGCCACTGGCTGTTTCGGGGGATGGATATTCACGTCGGCGCGCGCGACCGGCTGGCGCTGATCGGGCGCAACGGCGTGGGCAAGACAACCCTGCTCAAGCTGCTGGGCGGTCAGATCGAGGCCGATGAGGGCGTGCGGTCGGTGCAGCCGGGCGCGCGGATCATCACGCTGGAGCAGGACCCGGACGTCAGCGCCTTTGCGACGCTGCATGATTTCGCGCTGGCGGGCGAATTTGCGCCGCCCGCCCATGAGGTCGAGGCGATTGCCGACCAGTTGGGGATCGACCTGTCGCGCGAGGCGAAAACGGCGAGCGGCGGCGAGCGGCGGCGGGCGGCGATCGCCCGCGCGCTGGCGAGCGAACCGGACCTGCTGTTGCTGGACGAACCGACCAACCATCTGGACATTGCGGCGATCGACTGGCTGGAAAACTGGCTGGCGCGCTATAATGGCGGCTTCATCGTCATCAGCCATGACCGCGCCTTCCTGACGCGGCTGACGCGCCAGACGCTGTGGCTGGACCGGGGGCAGATGCGCCGCAACGAGATCGGCTTTGGCGGTTTCGAACAGTGGATGGAGGCGGTCTATGCCGAAGAGGCGCGGGCGGCGGAGAAGCTGGACGCCAAGCTGAAGATCGAGGCGCACTGGCTGGAGCGGGGCGTCACCGCGCGGCGCAAGCGCAACCAGGGGCGGCTGGCCAAGCTGTGGGAAATGCGCGAGACGCGCGCGGCTATGAACGGGCCGCAGGGCGTGGCCAAGATCGCGGTGGCGAGCGACGACAGCAAGACCAAGAGCGTCATCAAGGTCGAACATGCGACCAAGCGTTTCCCCCGGTCTCCGTTCGCTTCGAGCGAAGTCGAGAAGCGGCAGAGCGACGGTGTCTCGACTTCGCTCGACACGAACGGAGCTGGTGAAAGGGTCATCATCGACAATCTGTCGCTGCGCGTGCAGCGCGGCGACCGGATCGGCATTGTCGGGGGCAATGGCGCGGGCAAGACGACGTTGCTGAAACTGCTGACCGGCGAATTGCAGCCCGACAGCGGGACGGTGAGCCAGGCCAAGACGCTGGACATGATCTTCATCGACCAGCAGCGCAGCCTGATGCAGGGCGACAAGACGGTCCGCGAAGTGCTGGCCGAGGGGGGCGACTGGATCGATGTGCGGGGCGTGCGCAAGCATGTCCATGGCTATCTCAAGGACTTTCTGTTCGATCCAAGCCTTGCCGAGGCGAAGGTGGGCACGCTGTCGGGCGGGGAGCGTTCGCGCCTGCTGTTCGCGCGCGAATTTGCGCGCGAATCCAACCTGCTGGTGCTGGACGAGCCGACCAACGACCTGGATCTGGAAACGCTCGACCTGTTGCAGGAAGTGATTGCCGATTATGACGGCACGGTGCTGATCGTCAGCCATGACCGCGACTTTCTGGACCGCACGGTGACGGTGACGCTGGGGCTGGACGGATCGGGCAAGGTCGATGTGATCGTGGGCGGCTATGCCGACTGGATCGCCAAGCGCGATCCGCGCAAGGCGGTCAAGGTCGAGAAGAAGGCCGCCTCCGCGCCTCCGCCGCCAAAGCCCGTGTCGGCGAAGCTGAGCTACAAGGACCAGCGCGACCTGGAACTGCTGCCCAAGCGGGTCGAGGAACTGGAGGCGGCGATCGCGCGGGACGAGGATATGCTGGCGGACCCGGCGCTTTACACCCGCGACCGCAAGCGGTTCGACGCGCTGACCGGCGCGATCGAAAAGGCGCGGGCCGAGAAAGAGGCGGCGGAAATGCGCTGGCTGGAACTGGCGGAGAAGGCCGAGGGTTTGGCGGGGTAGGCTGTCGTGCTCCCGCGCAGGCGGGAGCCTAGTCGATAGCGTGGGACTGGGCTCCCGCCTGCGCGGGAGCACGTATCATGGGACACTCGACTTCGCGCCAAACCAACGGCAGGGTGGAGTAGGATCGTAACGGGGGCTGACCAATGGACACGGCAATCGACCAGTCGCACCATGCCGTTCATTATGTGAATCGCGTCGGCTGGCTGCGCGCGACGGTGCTGGGGGCCAATGACGGGATCGTGTCCACCGCCAGCCTGATGACCGGGATCGCGGCGTCGGGGGCGGACGGGCAGACGATCCTGCTGACCGGCGTTGCCGCGCTGGTCGCGGGGGCGATGTCGATGGCGGCGGGGGAATATGTGTCCGTCAGCGCGCAGTCGGATACCGAACGCGCCGACCTGGCCAAGGAACGGCATGCATTGGCCGTGCAACCCGAACAGGAATGGGCGGAACTGCGCGACATTTATGTCGAGCGCGGCCTGACGTCCGACCTGGCGGGGCAAGTGGCACGACAGTTGATGGAGGCCGACGCGCTGGGCGCGCATGCCCGCGACGAGCTGGGCATTTCCGATATTGCGACGGCCCGTCCGGTGCAGGCGGCGCTGGCGTCGGCGGGCAGCTTTGCCATGGGGGCCGCGCCGCCGGTGGTGGTCGCGGCGATCGCGCCTGCCGGCAGCGCGATCATGGCGATTGTCTGCCTGAGCCTGCTGTGCCTGGCGCTGCTGGGCTATGTCGGCGCGCGGCTGGGCGGGGCGCAGGTGGTGCGATCAATGGGCCGGACCCTGTTCTGGGGCGCTCTGGCGATGGCGGTGACGGCGGGCGCGGGGCATCTGTTCGGGGCGGCGATATAGTGGCAAGGTCCACGCAAATTTCACAGGAGACGACGAGATGACGGACATTCAGCAGATCCCGCTCAAGACCATCAAGGGCGCGGACACGTCCCTCGCTGACTATGCGGGCAAGGTGGTGCTGGCGGTCAATGTCGCATCCAAATGCGGGCTGACGCCGCAATATGAAGGGCTGGAAAAGCTGTACGCCGACTATAAGGACAAGGGGCTGGTGGTCGCAGGCTTTCCCGCCAATGATTTCGGCGCGCAGGAACCGGGGACGAACGACGAGATCGCGACATTTTGCACCACCAATTTCGGCGTCGATTTCCCGATGTTCGAGAAGATCGTGGTCACCGGGCCGGACAAGCATCCGCTCTATGCCGCGCTGACCAGCGCCGTGCCGGAAGCGCAGGGCGAGGGCGATGCGTTTCGCGAGAAGCTGAAAGGCTATGGCATGACCCCCAATCCGGTGCCTGAAATACTGTGGAATTTCGAGAAGTTCCTGATCGCCAAGGATGGCAGCGTGGCTGCGCGTTTTGCGCCGACGACCGCGCCTGACGACGCGGCGCTGGTCGCGGCGATCGAGACGGAACTGGCCAAGTGAGAATGCGGGCAGGCCTGATCGCGGGGGCGATGCTGATGGCGGGGGCACCCGCCGGGGCGGCGCTGTCGCCCGCCGAACGCACGATCAGCACCAGCGTGGAGGCGGGCTATGAACCCGCGATCGGCCTGCTCGAAAAACTGGTGAACCAGAATAGCGGTTCGATGAACCTGGCCGGGGTGAAGGCCGTGGCCGACATGCTGCGGCCTGAGTTCGAGAGGCTGGGCTTTGCCGTGACATGGCAGCCGATGGATGCGGCCAAGCGGGCCGGGCATCTGATCGCGGTGCATAAGGGACGGGCCGGGACCACGAAGATGCTGCTGATCGGGCATCTCGATACTGTGTTCGAGCCGGACTCGCCGTTTCAGACGTTCGAGCGCAAAGGCGATCTGGCGCGCGGGCCGGGCGTGGCGGACGACAAGGGCGGGGTCGTCACGATGCTGCTGGCATTGAAGGCGATGCAGGCGGCCGGCACGCTGAAGGGCGCGAATATCGAGGTGGTGCTGACCGGCGACGAGGAGGATTCGGGCGATCCGATCAGCATCGCGCGGGCCGACCTGATTGCCGCTGGCAAGCGCGCCGATGTGGCGCTGGATTTCGAGGGGCTGTCCCAGGAGGACGGCAAGGATATGGGGTCGATCGCGCGCCGATCCTCCAACAGCTGGACGCTGACCGCGAGCGGAAAGTCGGGGCATAGTTCGGGGATTTTTTCCGCCAGCGCGGGCGATGGCGCGATCTATGAACTGGCGCGGATCATCGTGGCGTTTCGCAAGGAACTGCCCGAACCCAATCTGACCTTCAATGTCGGGCTGATCGGCGGCGGGCAGAGCGCCGATGTGGACAAGGACGGCGTGCGGATCGCGGTGACCGGCAAGACCAACATCATCCCGCCGATTGCGGTGGCCAAGGGCGATTTCCGTACGCTGAGCGAAGAGCAGACGGCGCGGGTGCGCGCGAAGATGGAAGCGATCGTCGGGGCGGGGCATCTGCCGGGCACATCGGCGCGCATTGCATTCGACATGGGCTATCCGTCGATGGCGCCCACGGCGGGCAATCGCGCGCTGCTGGCGCGGTTGAACCGGGTCAATGCCGATCTGGGGCTGGCGCAGATGCCAGAACTCGATCCGCTGAAGCGCGGCGCGGGCGACATCAGCTTCGTCGCGCAGGATACGGACGGGCTGGTGGGGCTGGGCGTGACATCGACGGGCGATCACAGCCCGGCGGAACAGGCCGACCTGTCGAGCATGAAACGCCAGGCCAAGCGCGCGGCGATATTGATGAGCCGGCTGGCAGGGGAAAAGGGGCGGAAATAGGGGGCATGGCATAGTTGAGCAGCGTGTTCCCGCGCAGGCGGGAACCCAGGCCCGCCGTCCGAACTGGGTTCCCGCCTGCGCGGGAACACGGAAATATTGTAACGGATGTAAGTATATAGCCATGCTCCCGTCCACGCCCCTCCTCGCCACATCGATCGGCCCGGTGCTGGAAACGCTCAGCATCGTCGGTACGTTCGTTTTTGCCGCGTCGGGCGCGCGGTTGCGGCAGACTTTGGTGACCTTCGCCTTTTTCGCGCTGGTGACCGGGGTGGGCGGCGGCACGTTGCGCGATCTGCTGATCGGGGCGCCGGTATTCTGGGTCGTGAATGCCGCGCCCGCCATCACCTGCATGTGCGCGGCGGTGATCGTGTGGTGTACGCCGCGCCGCTTCTGGAGCGAGCGGGCGCTCGATTGGCTCGACGCGATCGGGCTGGCTGCCTTTGCGGTGTTCGGCGCGGTCAAGGCGATGAGTTTTGGCGTGCCGCCCTTTGTTGCCGGGATGATGGGCGTGGTGACCGGCTGCGTCGGCGGCATCATGCGCGATCTGCTGGCGGGGGAACCGTCGATCCTGTTGCGGCCCGAACTTTATGTGACGGCGGCGGCAGTAGCGGCGGGGCTGTTCGTTGGGTTGCGGATGATAGGGCTGGACGTGCCGGTCGCGGGCGTCATCGCGGCGCTGACCGGCTTTGGCTTGCGCGCGCTGGCGATATGGCGCGGGCTGGGGTTGCCGGTCTATCGGGATGAGGGGTAGTTTATCGTCCTTCTCTTGACGAGATTTACATGCCCTCTGACCTCACCCCGTTCGGGCTGAGCCTGTCGAAGCCTCGTCCTTCTGCTCAAGACGTGCAGCCCTTCGACAAGCTCAGGGCGAACGGAGGAGGGAATGCGCCGCAAGCGGAGAAGGGGATTAGCGCCACAACCCCGCGATGAGCGCCATCATGCCGCGCTGGTCTGCTGCGCTCTGCGTCCTCGGCGCGCCATAGCTGCGGCATTCCAGGCAGTCGGCACGAACGCCTGCGCCGGTGACCAGGGCCTTGACGTCGGCCACCGCCTGCATCGCCCAGTTGCGCTGGACCATGGCTTGCCGGGCCAGCATGTCGCGCGGCGCGCCTGCATCGTCCGCGTCGCGCTGCGCCATCGCCTCGATCCAGGCGGCCCATTTGTCGGGCGCTTTTTCGATGCGGTAGGCGCGGGCGGTCTTGGGGTCGATCTTGGCGCGGCGTGCGGCTTCGGCGATGGCGTCCTCCAGCCCGCCGAAGCGGTCGACAAGGCCATTCTGGCGCGCGGTGCCGCCGTCCCAGACGCGGCCCTGCGCGATGGCGTCGATCTGCGCCGGGGTCTTGTGGCGCGATTGGGCGACGATGCCGACGAAGCGGCGATAGATGTCCTCTACCCCCATCTGCATGATCGCGTCGAATTGCGGGGAGGTGCCGCCGGCAAGGTCTGGCTGGCCCGACAGGGGCGTGGTGGCGACGCCGTCCGTCGTGACGCCGATCTTGGCCAGCGAGCCTTCAAAGCTCGGCAGGATACCGAACACGCCGATCGAGCCGGTGATGGTGTCCGGCTCTGCAAAGATCATGTCGGCGGGGGTGGAGACCCAATAGCCGCCGCTGGCCGCGACATTGCCCATCGAGACGACCACGGGAAGTCCGTCCGCCTTGGCCTGAAGAATGGCGGAGCGGATCTTTTCCGAGGCCATGACCGATCCGCCGGGCGAATCGACGCGGACGACGAGGGCTTTCAGATCCTTTTCATTGAGCGCGGTCAGCAGCAGGTCGGAGATGGTGTCGCCTGCCGCAGTGCCGGGACCGGCTTCGCCATCGACGATGTCGCCCGCGATCGTCAGCACGCCGATCTGGCCGTCATTGGCGGGCATGCGCGCCTTGACATACGCGGCAAGGTCGATCGTGGCGAAACCGCCCGCCTTCGCATCGGAGGCGTCGCCCGCAATCTCCGCGACGCGCGTGCCAAAGGCGGTGGCGTCGCCCAGCTTGTCGATCAGGCCCGCGGACAGGGCGGCCTGCGCCATATTGCCGTTGGCGGCGCGGGCAGCGGCGACCGGGTCGGCGGCATAGGCGGCGATCTTCGCCTTTGGCCGCGCCCTGGCGACATCATCGCGCCAGTTTTGCCAAAGCGCGTCGGCCAGCGCCTGATTGGCCTGCTTGGCTTCGGGGGACTGATCGGCCCGGATAAAGGGTTCGACGAAGCTCTTGTAGGTGCCGACGCGATAGACATGGGTGTTGACGCCCAGCTTGTCGATCAGCCCCTTATAATAGAGGCCCGATCCGCCCCGGCCCATGATCGCGACGCCGCCCAGCGGATCGCTCCACGCTTCGCTGGCATGGGCGGCCAACAGATAGCTGTCATCGGTATAGAGGGTGGCATAGGCCAGCACCGGCTTTTTCGCGGCGCGCAGGGCGTCGAGCGCCTGGCCAACGCGGGCGATGGCGACCTGACCGCCGCCCATGAAGCCATCCAGGTTCAGGACCACCGCCTTGACCTTGCCATCCGTCCTGGCCGCATCGAGCGCGGTGACGATGTCGGACAGGCGATATTCCTTCATCTGCGGGCCGGACCCCGACAGCAGCGCGAAGGGATCAACCTCCGCTGGCTGTTCGACGATGGTGCCGTTGAGGTCGAGCAGCAGCGCGCCCGCGCTGATGCCGGCGACGGGTTTTGGCGAGAAGGAGAGGGCGGCGTAGAGCGCGCCGAAGAAGAGGAGCAGGAACAGCAGGACCAGTCCGTCCTTGATCGCGACCAATATGCGCCACGCGCCCTTCACAAATGCCAAGTGGGTGTTCCTTCTGCCCGATCTGCCATGGCTAGCCCATCGCCCTGTCGACTGCAATGTGGGGGTACAGGCGGGCTGGACAAGCTTGCGCGGTCGATTTTGGCCGCTATGGGGATCGTTGCATAATCACGGCCTATCCATCCCCGTTTGCCCTGAGCCTGTCGAAGGGGGCTTCGGCAAGCTCAGCCCGAACGGAGGTGGGGTTGGAGAATTATGCCGCCGTTCCGTGATGGGAACTCATATTGTCCGCTCTTGTGCAGGAGACATGCCCGATGCCCACACTCGTCCTTATCCGTCATGGCCAGTCGTCATGGAATCTGGAAAACCGCTTCACCGGATGGTGGGACGTGGACGTGACCGAGAAGGGCGCGGGCGAAGCGCGGGCGGCGGGACAGTTGATGAAGGCCAAGGGGCTGGATTTCGACCAATGCTATACCTCGCTCCAGACCCGCGCGATCAAGACGCTGAACCTGGCGCTGGAGGAAATGGGGCGGCTGTGGCTGCCGGTGGAGAAGGACTGGCGCTTGAACGAGCGTCACTATGGCGGGCTGACCGGCCTGGACAAGGCGGAGACGGCGGCCAAGCATGGCGACGCGCAGGTCAAGATCTGGCGCCGCAGCTTCGACATTCCGCCGCCGGTGCTGGAAGCGGGCAGCGAGTTCGACCTGAGCAAGGACCGCCGCTATGCGGGCATCGCCATTCCATCGACCGAGAGCCTGAAGGATACGATCGCGCGCGTGCTGCCCTATTGGGAAAGCCGCATCGCGCCCGACCTGAAGGCAGGCAAGCGGGTGCTGATTTCCGCCCATGGCAATTCGCTGCGCGCGCTGGTCAAGCATCTGTCGAACATTCCCGACGACGAGATTACCGAACTGGAAATTCCGACGGGTCAGCCGATCGTTTACGAACTGGCCGACGATCTGAGCGCGATCGAGCGCTATTATCTGTCGGAACGGTAAGGGCTGTGTGCTCCCGCGCAGGCGGGAGCCCAGTTGAAACGGCGGGACTAGGCTCCCGCCTGCGCGGGAGCACGCCGGGTTCGGAGGAAATACGACATTGCCCCCCGGCGACCCGGTCGCTAAGGGGCTTTGCTTTCCGGGCGGCACCGTGAAGGCCGCGCCATGAGGGGAAGCACGGGCATGAGCGGGGCAATCGAGGTCGGCATCATCATGGGGTCGCGGTCCGACTGGGACACGATGCGCCATGCCGCCGAAACGCTGGACGCGCTGGGCGTGCCCCATGAATGCAAGGTGGTGTCGGCGCACCGCACCCCGCAGCGGCTGTATGATTATGCGACGAGCGCGGTGAGCCGCGGCCTGAAGGTCATCATCGCGGGCGCGGGCGGGGCGGCGCATCTGCCGGGCATGTGCGCGTCCATGACGCGCCTGCCGGTGCTGGGCGTGCCGGTCGAATCGAAGGCGCTGAAGGGCATGGATTCGCTGCTGTCGATCGTCCAGATGCCCGGCGGCATTCCCGTGGCGACGCTGGCGATCGGCAAGCCGGGCGCGATCAATGCCGGGCTGCTGGCCGCCGCGATCCTGGCGACCAATGATCCTGAACTGGCCGGGCGACTGGACGCCTGGCGCACTAAGCAGACCGATGCGGTCGCCGAAACGGTGGAGGACTGAGCGGCCCCATGACGACCATCGCGCCCGGTTCGACCATCGGCATCCTTGGCGGCGGCCAGTTGGGGCGGATGATCGCCATCGCCGCCGCGCAGCTTGGCTATTGCACCGCCATCTACGCGCCGGAAGAGAGCGGCCCCGCCGCCGACGTGTCGCCGCGCTGGACGCGGGGCGATTATGAGGACGCAGCGGCGCTGGCGGCCTTTGCCGACGGCGTCGATGTCGTCACCTATGAATTTGAGAATATCGACCCGGCGGCGGTCGAGGTGCTGGCCACCCATGGGCTGGTGCGTCCGGGTGCGCAGGCGTTGCGGGTGGCGCAGGACCGGCTGGCGGAAAAGCGGTTCGTGTGCGATCTGGGCGGGCTGACCGCGCCCTTTGCGCCGGTCGAGGATCTGGACGATCTGGAGGCGGCGATCGCGCAGGTCGGCAGCCGCGCGATCCTGAAAACCAATCGCATGGGTTATGACGGCAAGGGGCAGGCGCGGATCAACGAGCCGGGCGATGCGGTCGGTGCTTGGAATGCGATCGGTCGGCAGAGCGCGATACTGGAAGGCTTTGTGACCTTTGCCGAGGAATTTTCGGTCATATTGGTGCGCGGGGCGGACGGTGAGGTGCGCTTCTGGGACAGTTCGGCCAATGTCCATGTCGATGGCATCCTTGACACGTCGATCACGCCCGCCGGGCCGCTGATCGAGGGGCAGGTGCCTGCCGCCCGCGCGCTGGCGCGGAAAATTGCCGATGCGCTGGACTATGTCGGCGTTCTGACCTGCGAATTTTTCGCCAGCGCCGACGGCCCGGTGTTCAACGAAATGGCGCCGCGCGTCCATAATAGCGGGCATGGCACGATCGAGGGTGCGGTGACGAGCCAGTTTGAAAATCATGTCCGCGCGATTTGCGGACTGCCGCTGGGCGACACCGCGCTGGCGGCGCGCCGGGTGGAGATGCGCAACCTGATCGGCGAGGCGGCGCATGACTGGCAGGCGATCCTGTCCGATCCGGCCAACCATCTGCACCTTTATGGCAAGCATGAAGCGCGGCCGGGGCGCAAGATGGGGCATGTCACGCGGCTGACGCTGTGAGCGAGATCGTGCTGATCCTGGCCCGCGCCGACAATGGCGTGATCGGGCGGGATGGTGATCTGCCCTGGCGGTTGCCGGCGGACCTCAAGCGGTTCAAGGCGCTGACGCTGGGCCATCCGATGATCATGGGGCGCAAGACGTTCGACAGCCTGCCGGGCCTGCTGCCGGGGCGTCGCCATATCGTCCTGACCCGCGACCGGACATGGAGCGGGGCAGGGGCGGAGGTAGCGCATGATGTCGCGGGCGCGCTGGCGCTGGCCAATGCGCCGGGCGTGATGGTGATTGGCGGGGCGGAAATCTATCGATTGTTCCTGGACGTTGCCCATCGAATCGAGCTGACCGAAGTGCATCTGGACGCGGTGGGGGATGCCAGCATCGCCTATCCCGATCCGGCGGACTGGGTGGAAGTGGCGCGGGAAGCGCATGAGGCCGTCGATGATCGGCCCGCCTATAGTTTTGTCTCTCTTTGTCGCATCGATTCGGAACAGGGCGCTATTTCCGCAGGTTAAGGCAGTCCCCGGATAGAGGACTGCATCCATGCCCATTTTAGACACACGCGACGGCGCGCATATCCAGTATAAGGTGGCCGGAGAAGGCCCGCCCGTCATCCTGATCCACGGCTGGCCGCTGACCGGCGATATGTGGGAATATCAGACAGTCGCGCTGGTCGAGGCTGGGCATCAGGTCATCACCTATGATCGGCGTGGCTTTGGCCAGAGCAGCCATCCTGCGACCGGCTATACCTATGACATATTCGCCGACGATCTGGCCGACCTGATCGCCCATCTGGGTTTGCCGCGCGTCAGCCTGGTCGGCTTTTCGATGGGCGGGGGCGAGATTGCCCGTTACCTGACCCGCCATGGTGCCGCGCGGGTGGACCGAGCGGTCCTGGTGTCGTCCGTCGTGCCCTATCTGCTCAAGACCGCTGACAATCCCGATGGCGTGGAGGAGCATGTGTTTGCCGGTATGCAGGAGGATATCCGCAAGGATCGCTTCGACTTCCTCCAGAGTTTCGCCAAGGATTTCTATGGCGTTGGCTGGGTGACCAGCCCGGTCAGCAAGGGTTTGCTGGACTGGAGTTTCGCGCTGGGCATCATGGCCAGCCCGCTGGCTACCATTGCCTGTGTCGATGCCTTCGGGCGCACCGATTTCCGTCCTGACCTGGCAAGCTTCACCGTCCCCACGCTGGTGATCCATGGCAGCGGTGACAAGACAGTGCCGATCGACCCCAGCGGTCGCGCGGCGGCGGCGGGGATCGCTGGCGCGCAATGGCTGGAATATGAGGGCGAGCCCCATGGGCTGTTCGCGACGGTGCCCGACCGGCTGAATGCCGATCTCATCGCCTTCCTGCGTGGTGGCTGACGACTGAGGATTGCGGGCGTTCGCGAGAGGGGTCTCGGTCATTGCTCTTGGCCGGGATGCCCCCTATAGGCCGCGCCATGGAGCGGCTGACAAGCGGCGCCCCGGTCCCGGCGCATTTGCGCGGGGCCATCATGGCGCTGGGCAATTTCGACGGGTTTCACGCCGGGCATCAGGCCGTGGTCGGCCATGCGATAGACCGCGCCCGTGCCGAGGGGCGTCCGGTCATCGTCGCGACCTTCGATCCGCATCCGATGCGGTTGTTCCGGCCCGACACGCCCCATTTTCGCCTGACCACGCTGGACCAGCGGGCGGCCCTGTTCGCCGCTGCCGGGGCGGACGCGATGATGGTGTTCGCCTTTACCCCCCAACTGGCCGCGCTTGGGCCGCAGGCTTTCGTGCGCCTGCTGGCCGCCGATATGGGCATTGCGGGGGTCGTCACCGGGCAGGATTTCACCTTTGGCAAGGGGCGCGCCGGTTCCGTGGCGGCCCTGTCCGAACTGGGCGCGCCATGGGGCATGTGGGCGCAGGCGGTTGCGCCGGTGACCGATGCGGACGGGGCGGTGATTTCCTCCAGCCGCATCCGCGCGGCGTTGCAGGCGGGCGATTGCGCCACCGCGACCCGGCTGCTGACCCGGCCCTTCGCGATCGAGGGGGAGGTGCAGCATGGCGACAAGCTGGGGCGGACGATCGGCTTTCCCACCGCCAATGTCGATATGGGCAGCTATTTGCGCCCGGCCTATGGCATTTATGCGGTGCGCGGGATTTTGCCGGACGGGCGCGTGCTGGACGGGGCGGCGAATCTGGGCATCCGCCCGACCTTCGACCCGCCCAAGGAATTGCTGGAACCGCATTTCTTCGAATTTGCCGAAAGCCTGTATGGCCAGTGCATTGCCGTGCAACTGATCGCGTTCCTGCGGCCGGAGGCGAAATATGACGGGCTGGACGCGCTGATGGCGCAGATCGCGCTGGACTGCGAGGCTGCACGGCAAATCCTTGCGGGAACGCCTTACGTCGCTTAATGGCGGCTTGTTTTCTCACCCGTTCGGGCTGAGCGAAGTCGAAGCCTTCTACTGAGCGGAGCGAAGTGACCTCCCTATCGGTCGGTCGAGCCCTTCGACTTCGCTCAGGGCGAACGGTCATTAGCAGATACCGGACCCATTATGACCGACGCACCTGACTATAAGTCCACCGTTTTCCTGCCCGTCACCGACTTTCCGATGAAGGCCGGCCTGGCGCAGAAGGAACCCGCGATCGCGGCCAAGTGGGAGGCGATGGGTCTGTATGACCGGCTGCGCGAGCGGCGCAAGGGGCGCGAACGCTTCATCCTGCATGACGGGCCGCCCTACGCCAATGGCGACATCCATATGGGCCATGCGATGAACAAGGTGCTCAAGGACATCATCGTCCGCAGCCAATCGCTGCTGGGCAAGGATGCGCCCTATGTGCCCGGATGGGACTGCCATGGCCTGCCGATCGAATGGAAGATCGAGGAGGAGTATCGCAAGAAGAAGCTGAACAAGGACGAGGTGCCCGCCGCCGAGTTCCGCGCCCAGTGCCGCGCCTATGCCGACAAATGGGTGGGCGTGCAGAAGGAGCAGTTCAAGCGTCTGGGCGTGATGGGCGACTGGGCCGATCCCTACCTGACCATGAAGTTCGACGCCGAAGCTACCATCGTGGGCGAGTTGCTGAAATTCGCGGAAAGCGGCCAGCTGTATCGCGGGGCCAAGCCGGTGATGTGGTCCCCGGTCGAAAAGACCGCGCTGGCCGAGGCTGAGGTGGAATATGAGGATGTCGTGTCGACGCAGATCGACGTGGCGTTCGAGATTGTGGAAGCGCCCAATGCGCCGGAGCTGGTTGGCGCGCATGCGGTGATCTGGACGACGACCCCTTGGACGATCCCGGTGAACCAGGCGATCGCGTTTGGGGAGGGGATCGAGTATAAGCTGGTTGAAGAGACGACGCTTCCGTTGAACGATGAATCGGCGCCGACGAAGACTGGTCGCCGTTTTCTCGTAGCTTCGGATTTGGTGCACGCTTTCGGTGAACGTAACGGCTGGTTTGCTCGCAATACCGACGAAGAAGACTTCGGGTATATGTCGATATGGACCGGCAAAGGCATCGACCTCGCCGGAGCCATCGCCCGTCATCCGATGCACGCGCTCGGCGGCTTCTTCGCCCGTCCGCGTCCCTTCCTGCCCGCCGATCATGTTACCACCGACGCGGGTACCGGCCTTGTCCATATGTCCCCCGATCATGGCGAGGAGGATTTCATCGCCTGCAAGAAGCTGGGCATCGACCCGGTCTTTGCGGTCAATGATGCTGGTTTCTATCGCGACGATTGGGAATGGTTGCCGGGGCAGGGCAGCGTCATCAATACCAAGTTCAACGGTGCGGACGGCCCGATCTGCACTGACCTGCGCGCGGCTGGCGCGCTGCTGTCGGCCAGCGAGTTCAGGCATAGCTATCCCCATAGCTGGCGGTCGAAGGCGCGGATCATCTATCGCTGCACGCCGCAATGGTTCATTCCGATGGACAAGCCGAGCGGGCAGGTGATGGACTATCCGCTGCCGCCGCTGGAGCCGGTCACCGGCGCGCTGGCGACGGCGCTGCCGACCAACGGGCCGACGCTGCGCGGCGTGGCGCTCGATGCGATCCAGAACACCCGCTGGGTGCCGGAGCGCTCGACCAACCGTATCCGGTCCATGGTCGAAGGGCGTCCCGACTGGGTGATCAGCCGCCAGCGCGCCTGGGGCGTGCCGATCGCGCTCTATGTGCATCGCAAGAGTGGGCAGTATCTGGTTGATCCGGCGGTCAATACCCGCATCGTCGAAGCGTTCAAGGCGGGCGGCGCGGATGCCTGGTTCGGGGCGGATCATCAGGCGCTGCTGGGGCCGGAGCATGATCTGGCCGACTATGAGGTCATCACCGACATTCTCGATGTGTGGTTCGATTCCGGGTCGACCCACAGTTTCGTGGTGGAGGCCCGCTATGGCGAGGGCGCGCGCGCCGACCTGTATATCGAAGGGTCTGACCAGCATCGCGGCTGGTTCCAGTCATCGCTGCTCGAAAGCTGCGGCACGCGCGGACAGGCACCGTACAAGGCAGTGCTGACCCATGGCTTCGCGCTCGACGGGACCGGGCGCAAAATGTCCAAGAGCCTTGGCAATGTTGTCGATCCGCTCAAGATCATGGGCGAAAGCGGCGCGGACATATTGCGCGTATGGGTCGCGAGCACCGACTATTTCGACGATGTGCGGATCGGCAAGGAAGTGTTGGCCGGATCGTCCGACGCCTATCGCAAATTGCGCAATACTTTCCGGTACATGCTGGGCGCTCTTTCCGATTATGATGAAGAGACCGAAGCCGTGTCCTACGCCGAAATGCCGGAGCTGGAGCGCTATATGCTCCACCGGCTGGCGACGCTGGACGCGGAATTGCGCAGCGTTGTCGACAAGGCGGCGGACAGCGAGAATTGGCTGGAATTCAGCCGCTATACCCGCGCGCTGTTCGATTTCGCCAATAGCGACCTGTCGGCCTTCTTCTTCGACATTCGCAAGGACTGCCTCTATTGCGACGCGCCGTCGGACCCCAAGCGCCGCGCCTATCGCACATTGCTGGATACGCTGTTCCACGCGCTGGTCCGCTATGCCGCGCCGATCATCCCCTTCACCGCGGAGGAAGTATGGCAAAGCCGCTTCCCAAGTGACGAGGAAAGCGTGCATTTTCTGGAATGGCCGGAGATCGACCATCACTGGATCAACGCGCATCTGGACGAGAAATGGACCGAGTTGCGCAGCCAGCGCGAACAGGTGAACGAGGCGATCGAGCCGTTGCGGCGCGAGAAGATCGTGCGTTCCAGCCTGGAGGCCGATGTCACCATGGGGCAGGTGCTGGCCGTGGGCGACGTCGATTTCGCCGAAGTGGCGATCGTCGCGCGGGTGACGATGGGCGAGGGCGACGGCATCAGCGTCCGTCCCAGCGAATGGCACAAGTGCGGCCGTTGCTGGCGCTTGCTGCCCGAAGTCACCGAGGATGGCGCGCTGTGTGGCCGGTGTGACGCGGTTGTTGCGCCATGAATAGGCATGGAACAACGTGCTCCCGCGAAGGCGGGAGCCTAGTCGTGCCGTCCGAGCTGGGCTCCCGCCTTCGCGGGAGCACGTTTTTTCCAGTCGCTGGGTTTGATCGATGACTAATCCTATCAACCACCGCCCGCTGGGCCTGACCGTCGCGATCGTGACGCTGGCGCTCGACCAGCTCATCAAATATGCCGTCACCTATCCGCTGGCGCTCAAGAGCCGGGCGGATCTGGGGATCGAGATATTGCCGATCTTCCGCCTGCGCTGGTTGGAAAATCGCGGCGTGTCGATGGGCTTCTTCCACGCCGACACCGACCTGATGCGCTGGGCGCTGGTGGGCATGACCATATTGATCGCCGGATTTGTGGGCGTGTGGATGTGGCGCGAAAAGGCGCGGCAGGATGTCGCGGCGCTGGGGCTGGTCCTGGGCGGCGCCATAGGCAATATCGTCGACCGGATAAGGCTGGGCTATGTCGTTGATTATGCCGACCTGCATTTTGGCGACTGGCGGCCCTTCCTGATTTTCAACCTGGCTGACGCAGCGATCACCATCGGCGTGCTGATCCTGCTTGCGCGGGCGTTGCTGCTGCGCGACAAGGGCGCAAATACGGAGACTTTGAAGTGAAGCTTAAACTGATCCTTGCCGCCGGTCTGCTCACCACCCTGTCGGCCTGCGGCGGCGGCGGCGGGCTGTTCAACCGCGAACGTCCCGATGAATTTGCGGTGTCGCGTCAGGCGCCGCTGGTGATCCCGCCAGACTTCGCGCTGGTGCCGCCCGCGCCCGGCTCGCCTTCGTCCAATGCGGTCGATTCGAGCAAGGCGGCGATGGAAGCGATGTTCGGTGGCCCGGCGCAGCGCAGCGCGACCGAAACGTCGACGCTGAACGCCGCCGGTCGCGCCAATGCGGCGGCGGGCATCCGCTCGACCGCTGGCGATCCGGGCACCGAAGTGGTCGACAAGGGTGCGACCACCCGCGACATTATCGCCGCCCCCGAAGGCGACGGTCAGGACGCACGAGCCGCAACGCCGCAGTGACAGGGAATGGAAAAGGGGCCGAATGGCCCCTTTTTTGTTGCGATAGCTGCTTTCCCGCGTGAAGCGCCCACCTCCGTTCGTTTCGAGCGAAGTCGAGAAACCTGTGCGTGATGTTTCTCGACTTCGCTCGAAACGAACGGAGCACAGCAAGTTTATGATACCCTCCCCCGGAAGGAGGATGTTTTTTTAGGCCCGCGCTTCGGTTCCTACGCTGTTGTGGCGCAATGCCGTCAGCACCGTGTCGATGATGGCGTCGGCGTCCAGGCGCGCGTCGGCATATTGTTTTTCGGGCTTGTCCTGATCCTGAAACAGGTCCGGCAGGCGCAGGGTGCGCAGTTTCAGGCCGTTGTCGATCAGGCCAAGGTCACTGGCCAGCGTCAGCACATGCGCGCCAAGGCCGCCGATCGCCCCTTCCTCGATCGTCACGGCGACTTCATGGGTGGTGAGCAGGCGGCGGATCATCGCTTCGTCGAGCGGCTTGGCAAAGCGCAGGTCGGCGACGGTGGTGGAGAGGCCGCGCGCTTCCAGAGCCTCGGCGGCTTTGAGCGCCTCCTCCAGCCTTGTGCCGAGCGAGAGGATGGCAACCTGCCGCCCGTCGCGCACGATGCGGCCCTTGCCGATGTCCAGACGCTCCGGAATGGCGGGCATGGCGACGCCGGTGCCGTTGCCGCGCGGATAGCGCAGCGCGATCGGGCCGCTGTCATGGCAGGCGGCGGTATGGGTCATATGGACCAGTTCCGCCTCGTCCGCCGCCGCCATCACCACCATGTTGGGCAGGGTGGCGAGATAGGTGACGTCAAAACTGCCCGCATGGGTCGATCCGTCTGCGCCGACCAGACCCGCGCGGTCAATGGCGAATCGGACCGGCAGATTCTGGATCGCGACGTCATGGACGACCTGATCATAGGCGCGTTGCAGGAAGGTCGAATAGATGGCGCAGAAGGGCCGCATCCCCTGCGCAGCGAGGCCCGCGGCAAAGGTGACGGCATGTTGTTCGGCGATGCCGACGTCAAAGCAGCGGTCGGGGAAGGCGGTCGCGAACTTGTCCAGCCCGGTGCCGGACGGCATGGCGGCGGTGATGGCGCAGACGGCCGGATCGCGCTGCGCCTCGGCAATCAGCGCCTGGGCAAAGACATTGGTGTAGCTGGGCGGGCCGGGCGGTGCCTTGGCCTGGGTGCCGGTGATGACGTCGAATTTCTGGACGCCATGATATTTGTCATCGGCCGCTTCGGCGGGGCCATAGCCCTTGCCCTTTTGCGTGACGACATGGACCAGGCACGGCCCTTCGGCAGCGTCGCGGACATTTTCCAGCACGGGGATCAACTGGTCGAGATTATGGCCGTCGATCGGGCCGACATAGTAAAAGCCCAGTTCCTCGAACAAGGTGCCGCCCATCGCCATGCCGCGGGCGAATTCGTCGGTCTTGCGCGCGGCATTGTGGAGCGGGCGGGGCAGCTTGCGCGCCAGCTTCTTGGCAAGGTCTCGCAGGCCCAGAAATTCGCGGCTGGACACGAGCCGCGCGAGATAGCCCGACAGGCCGCCAACCGGGGGGGCGATCGACATGTCATTGTCGTTCAGGATGACGATCAGGCGATTGCCCGCCGCCTGCGCATTGTTCATCGCCTCATAGGCCATGCCCGCCGACATCGCGCCGTCGCCGATCACGGCGATGCCCTTGCCCGGCCGGTCCTGCATCTTGTTGGCGATGGCGAAGCCCAGAGCCGCGCTGATCGACGTGGAGCTATGCGCCGCGCCGAACGGGTCGAAATCGGATTCGGCGCGCTTGGTGAAGCCCGACAGGCCGCCGCCCTGACGCAGGGTGCGGATGCGGTCGCGCCGTCCGGTCAGGATTTTGTGGGGATAGCATTGATGCCCCACGTCCCAGATCAGCTTGTCATTGGGCGTGTCGAACACATAGTGGATGGCGGTCGTCAATTCGACCACGCCAAGCCCCGATCCCAGATGGCCGCCAGTGACGCCGACAGCGGCGATCACTTCCTGCCGCAGTTCGTCGGCAAGTTGCCGCAGCTGCTCCGGCTTGAGGGCGCGCAGGTCGGACGGCCAGATCACCTGGTCGAGCAACGGGGTTTGGGGGCGATCGTTCATGAAAGACATAGACTCGTCAGGGCGCTAGGCCGTTCCGTCGCGAAGCGCAACGATCCACTTATGCAGCGCATTTGGCGCATGTTCCCAAAATTTCTATCACCGGGCGTTCGGGCTTGAACCCTTCCTGTTCGGCAACGGCGCGGACTTCGTTCGTCACCTTGTCATCATCGACATGGGTAGCCTGCTTGCAGGTGCGGCACACCAGGAAGATGCAGTCATGGTGGCAGCCGGGATGGGCATTGGCGATATAGGCGTTGGCGCTTTCCACCCGCATCGCGACATTGTTGGTCACGAACAGGTCGAGGATGCGATAGACGCTGTTGGGCGCGACCCGCTTGCCGCGCGCCTTCGACACGGTGTCGGCAATGTCATAGGCCGATGCGGGCTTGTCCTCCGCCGCCAGCGCATCGAAAATGGCCGCGCGCATGGGCGTCCATTGTTCGCCCTGCGTTTCCAGCGTGGCGCGAGCAGCGTCGGCCAACCGGGTGCCGGTGGGTTCGTGATGATGGTGGTGATGGTCGGCCATGACGTCAATCTAGGCCGGGTAGATGGCCGGGGCAAGGGCGCGCGTCAGCGTTGCCCGAAGGTCCATGCCGCCCAGAGCCAGCCAGCGATCATCAACAGGCCGCCAATGGGCGTCACCGCGCCCAGCCATTTGGGCGCGCCCAGCGCCATGGCGTAGAGGGTGAGGGCGAAGATCGCCGCGCCAACCAGTAAAAGCGCCGCCGCGCCGCGCGCCACGCCCATGATCGCCAGCGCGGCGACGGCATGAACCAGTTGGTAAAGGCCGCCGGTGCGCAGCCATTCCGCCGCCTTGGGATCGGCAACGCCATGCGCGCCGAACGCGCCCGCCCCGATGGCGAGGGCGGCAGACAGGGCGGCGAATATGGGGATCATGGCTTTTCTCCATCGCCGCGCGAGAGCAGGCGCATGCCTCTGCCGGGGCGATACATGAGATCCTTGGCCGCCAGCAGCGTGCCATGTTCGATCTGGAGCGCCAGCCTTTGCTGATCGTTGGCGCGATATTGGCGTTCGACTTCCTCGATTTCCTCCGATGGGACGCCAAGCGCCTCCATCGCCTGCACGCCCATGCAGATGGCCGATTCATAGACTTCGCGCACCACGGCGGCGAGATCGATGTTCTGCAAGGCCAGCAATTGCCGCCGGTCGAAGGCGCGGACCATCAGCGCCGCCTGCGGGAAGGCTTCGGCAATGGGTTCAAGCGTGCGGCTGTCAAGCGAGGGATCGTCGATGCAGAAGGCGATCAGCCGGGCTTCTTCCGCGCCGGCGCGGCGCAGCAGGTCGATGCGGGTGCCGTCGCCATAATAGACTTTCGTGTCGAACCGCTGCGACGTTTCGATCTGGGCGGGCTTCTTGTCGATCGACACGACGGCAAAGCCGTGGCCGATCAGCATCTGCGCGACCGTCTGGCCGAAGCGGCCATAGCCAACGATGATCGCGGTGCCGCGCGGCGCTTCGTCCGGGTCGGGCAGATCGGCGCCGGCACTGGGCGTGGCGAATTCGAACCGGCGGGCGAACAGCATCAGGAAGGGGGTAGTCGCCATGGAGAAGGTGACGATGGCGCTGAACAGGCTGGCGGCTTCGGGCGCGATCAGCAGCGCGCCCTGCGCCTGAGCGAACAGGACGAAGCCGAATTCGCCGCCCTGACTGAGCAGCAGGCCAGCACCAAGCGCGGGCCGCCAGTCCATGCCGAACAGGCGGGCGAGGCCGGTGATGATCGCGGCCTTGGTCGCGACCAGGATCAGCGCCATGCCGATGACGAACACGGGATTGGCAGCGACGGTGGCGAGATCCAGCACCATGCCGACCGCCAGGAAGAACAGGCCAAGCAGGATGGAACGGAAGGGTTCGACGTCCGCCTCTATTTCATGCCGATAGGGCGAATCGGCGAGCATCACGCCCGCGACGAAGGCACCCAGGGCGGTGGAAAGATGCAGGCTGTGCATCAGCGCGGCGGCGGCCAGCACGGTGAACAGGCCGACGGTGACGAACAGTTCGCGCTCGCCCAATCGTCCGACAAGGGACAGGAGCGGGCGCAGGATGAAGCGACCGGCCAGAACCAGGCCCGCGATCGCCGCGACGGTATAGGCCGCCGTCATCCATCCGGGCGGTCCGCCTGCATCAGCGGGGTTGCGGGACAGGGCGGCGACGATGGTGATCAGCGGGACGATGGAAAGATCCTGAAACAGCAGGATCGAGAATATCTTTTCACCGAAGGGCGAGTTGATGCGGCCGCTGGATTTCAGGCCCGGCAAGACCTGAGCGGTCGACGAGAGGGCGAGCGGCAGGCCGAGCGCAATCGCCGCGCCCCAGGTGAAGCCGGTGAAATAGAAGATGATCGCGGTCAGGACGCAGCCGCACAGCACCACCTGCGCCAGGCCGAGGGCGAATATGTCCCGCTTCAACCGCCAGAGTCGGGCGGGATGCAGTTCCAGACCCACGAGGAAGAGCAGCAGGACGATGCCGATTTCGGCAATGGCGAGCTTCGATTCACCGCCGCCCACCAGCCCCAGCCCCTGCGGCCCGACCAGCGCGCCCGCGACGAGATAGCCCAGCACCGCGCCCAGCCCGAAGCGGCGGAAGATGATGACGAACAGCAACGCCGCGCCCAGCAGGAGGACGCCGTCGGAGAGCAATATCTCGGTCGCGGTGATGGGAGCGGCGGATTTGGCCATCAGGCGTCGGCCATCCGGGCGGCTTCGGCAATGGCTTCAAAGCCCAGCCGGATCGAGGCATGGCGGGCGGGGTAGCCGCGCGCCGGGGCGAGGACGGCAAGGCCGGGCCAGAAATCGAGATCGTCGCTGGCACCCGACAGATAGTCGGTCAGCTTGTCGCGGGCCTCGGCCAGTTCGTCGGCGCTCATGCCGATGGCCTGCGCGGCCATCAGCGAGGCGGATGCCTGTCCCAGCGCGCACGCCTTTACGTCCAGCCCGATGTCGGACAGGCGACCGTCGGCCATCGCCACATCCACCGTCACCCGCGACCCGCAGGTGGGAGAGCGCCGCTCCACGCTCGCCTGCGGGGCAGGCAGACGGTGATGATGCGGGATGCTGGCGGCGAGCCGCAAAATATCTTTGTTGTACAGGGGGGCGCTCATTGCCGTCCCATGTAGGGCAGGATGGGCGTGGGGTGAAGGCGGGGAATGGTCATAGCGGGAAATAATGGAAACAGGCGGCGGACATACTCGCCATTGTGAAGTGCCGTCCCCGCGCTTATCGCCCGGAGCCATGAAGATTCTGGTCGATGCCGATGCCTGTCCCGTGAAGGACGAGATTTACAAGGTCGCCTTTCGCCATGGCGTGCCGGTCACGATCGTGAGCAACAGCCCGATCCGGGTTCCCGCCCATGACCTGATCGACCGGGTGGTGGTGAGCGACGGGTTCGATGCGGCGGACGACTGGATTGCCGAGCGGGCGGATGCGGGCGCGGTGTGCATCACGGCCGACATCCTGCTGGCGGACCGATGCCTGAAAGCCGGTGCGATCGTGATTGCGCCCAATGGCAAGCCCTTCACGCTGAGTTCGATTGGCGCGGCGATTGCGACGCGGGCGATCATGGCGGATCTGCGCGCGGGGGGCGAACAGATTGGCGGGCCGCCGCCCTTTGGCAAGAATGACCGTTCGCGATTCCTGTCGGCGCTGGACGAGGCGCTGGTGCGCGGCAATCGGGGTCGATGATGGCCGATTGGGACGCGATCATCCTGGGTGCGGGTGCGGCGGGGATGATGTGCGCAGCGGTCGCAGGCCAGCGGGGCAGGCGGGTGCTGCTGGTCGACCATGCCGATCAGCCGGGCAAGAAAATCCTGATTTCGGGCGGCGGACGGTGCAATTTCACCAATATCGACACGGCGGCCGATCGCTATCTGTCGGCCAATCCGCATTTCGCCAAGTCCGCGCTGGGGCGGTACGGCGCGCAGGATTTCATCGCGCTGGTCGATAGCTATGGCATCGCCTGGCATGAAAAGACGCTGGGGCAATTATTCTGCGACGGGTCGGCCAAACAGATTGTCGCGATGCTGGAGGAGGAATGCGCCAAGGGCGGGGTGACGATGGCACTGGGGCAGCCGATTGCGGATGTGGCGCATGGCGATGGCCTGTATCGGGTGGCGGTCGGCGGGGTGGAGCATCGCGCGCCCGCGCTGGTGCTGGCGACCGGCGGGCCGTCCATCCCGAAGATGGGCGCGACCGGCTTTGCCTATGACGTCGCGCGGCAGTTTGGCCTGTCGATCATCCAGCCGCGGCCCGCGCTGGTGCCCTTCACGCTGGGGACGGACGAGGCGCTGTTTCAGGCACTGTCGGGCGTGTCGGCGGACGTCATGGTCCGCTGGAACAAGGTGCGGTTTCGGGAGGCGGCGCTGTTCACCCATCGCGGTCTGTCGGGACCGGCGATGTTGCAGATTTCATCCTATTGGCAGCATCGCACCCCGATCCATGTCGATTTCCTGCCCGACCATGACGCGGACTGGCTGATCGAGGCGAAGCGCGAACGGCCACGCGCAAGTTTGCGCAAAGTGGTGGCGCAGGCGCTGACCGAGCGGCTGGCCGATGCGCTGCTGGAGCGGGCCGGGGTGCAGGGCGAGATGGGCAATCTGTCCGACAAGGCGCTGCGGCAACTGGGTGCGCGGCTGCACGACTGGCCGTTCGCGCCGACGGGGACGGAGGGCTATGCCAAGGCCGAGGTGACGGTCGGCGGGATTGCGACGGCGGGCCTGTCATCGCGGACGATGGAGGCAAGCAAGGTGCCGGGCCTGTACGCGATTGGCGAGGCGGTGGACGTGACCGGCTGGCTGGGCGGCTATAATTTCCAATGGGCGTGGGCCAGTGGCTGGGCGGCCGCGCAGGCGGTTTAGGATCGACCGACATTCAGCCCTGACGGCCTGCAAATGGCGATTTTCCGTGCTTCCGGTGCTCACCTACTTTTAGTAGGCTGCGCTCCGGGTCACGAAAAACCACCATTTTCGGCTCGTCATCATCTGAATGTCGATCGACCCTGACGGTCGAGTTAAGGCCCGCTATCCTCGCCCTGCGGCGGTTGCGTGGGGGCGATGCGCGGTGGGGGCGTGTCGGCTGGCGGGGCTGGCTGGTCGGTGGGCAGGCGGATCTGGGCCGGGCCGACATTCACGGTCATGCCGCCTTCGTCGACACCGAGTCCGACATTGCCGATGCTGGTTTCCACGCTGATATTGGCGATGGCGTTGACGAGGTCGGCATCCTGCGTTTCGACCGGGGCGTCCTCCACCGCTTCGTTGATCGCGCCGCTCATGAAATTGCGCCAGATGCGCGCGGGGACGCCGCCGCCTGCCGCGCCGCCGGGGAGCGGGCTATTATCGTCATTGCCGATCCACACTGCCGTCACCAGACCACCGGCATAGCCAACGAAGATGGCGTCGCGGCTGTCCTGGGTCGTGCCGGTCTTGCCGAAGGTGCTGGTGCGCAGGGCCGCGGCGCTGCCGGTGCCGCGATTGGCCGCAGAGGAGAGCAGGTCGCGGATCATGGCCAGTTCATCGTCATCGAAGGCCCGCTGACGCGCCATCAACCGTTCGAACCAGCCCCGTTCTTCGGGCGGCAGGCCATGGGCAAGGACGGGATATGATCCCGCCGCGACCGCCGCATAGGCTTCGGCCAGTTCGATCAGCGGAATTTCCGATGTGCCGAGCGCCAGGCTCAAATCCTCGGTCAGGGGCGCGGTGACGCCCAGATCGCGGGCGACCTTGATGACATTGTCGACGCCGACCTTCTGCGTCAGGCGGACGGCGGCGACATTGCTGGAGGCGGCGAACGCCTGACGCAGGCTGATGCGGCCACGATATTTGCCGCCATGATTGGCCGGGCGATAGCTGCCCGTGGTGATCGGCGTGTCGTCGATCATATCCTCCGGCGTCATGCCTGCGCGGAAGGCGGCGAGATAGACGAACAGCTTGAAGGTCGAGCCGGGCTGGCGCCTGGCCTGCACGGCGCGGTTGAAGCTGCTTTTGGCGTAATTCTTGCCGCCGACCATGGCGACGACGCTGCCGTCCGGCTTCATTGCGACCAGTGCCGCCTGCGCTCCGCCCAGCGGCGCGCGGCGGACGGCGGCTTCGGCCAGGCGCTGGATGCGCCAGTCGAGCGTGGTGTCGATTTTCTGTTCGCCATAGACCGCGCCCGCCCGGTCGCGGGCGTCGAGCAGCACCCAGTCGGCAAAATAGGTGCCGGTGGTGGCGTCGGGCGTTTCGCGGACGTTGAGGCGGACAGGGGGCAGGGCGTTGCGTTCCGCCTGCGTCAGATAGCCAGCGTCCACCATCGCCTGCGTCACCAGCGCGGCGCGGGCGCGCGCGCCCTTCAGATTGCTGGTGGGGGCAAGGCGGGATGGCGCCTTGAGCAGGCCCGCCAGCATCGCGGCCTGCGGGATGGTCAGCCGTTCGGGCGCGCGGTTGAAATAATGGAGCGCGGCGGCGCGCAGGCCATAGACATTGTCGCCGAAATAGACGTTGGACAGATAACGTTCGAGGATCTGGTCCTTCGTCAGCCAGGCTTCGAGCCAGAAGGCGATCATCGCCTCACGCGCCTTGCGGCCCATGGTGCGGTCGCTGGAGAGGAATACGCCCTTGGCCAGCTGCTGGGTGATGGTGCTGCCGCCCTGCGACGATCCGTCCGACCAGAGATTGTGCCAGGCGGCGCGGGCGATGCCGCGCGGATCGACGCCCCAATGGCTGTAGAAGCGCCGGTCCTCGATCGCCATGAAAGCCTGGGGCACATGGGCGGGAAGCTGTGCGATGGTGACCGGCGTGTCGATCACCGCGCCGCGCCGGGCGATGAGGTGGCCGTCCGTCGACATCAGGCTGATGCTGGGCGGCGCGATCGGCCGGAGCGAGCGGGAGAGGGGGGCGGTGACGGCGAGCCAGCCGATCACCAGCATCAGCAGCGCCAGGCCAGCCGCGATGATCCAGCCCAATATCTGCAACCGCCGCCGCCAGGGCGTGGGCGGGGCGAAGGCGCTGGGCGGCCCGGCGCCGAATTCGCGCGGCGGCGGCGCGGCGGGATCGGCTATGCTTGACGGATCGGTCATCGGTTCAGCCATGCTGTATTATTCGCCTGATACAGTCAAGTCTGTCCCGCACCGGGACAGGGGCAGGTTAACCATCTTTCGCAATGGCCCAAATGGTAAATAATGCGTTAACCCATCATCATGCGAACACGCCCCCTTGTCCTGACGACCGAATCCGCCCGCCACCCTTTTCGCCAGCGGTTGCCGCAGCATGTGCTGCGCGTTGTCGAGCAGGCGCCAGCGGCCAGGCGAAAGCGGATCGATGACGACAGCGACTGGAAGCTGTTCGGACTGAGCTTCTGCGCCTTCTTCACGGCCTTCTACAGCTTCATTTCCTGAGCGCCCATCCTCCCCTTGCGGGGGAGATGGCTGGCCGCAGGCCAGACGGAGGGGTGTTGAGCCATCGAGAGGGGGACACCCCTCCGTCTGGCCTGCGGCGCGCCACCTCCCCTTAAAGGGGAGGATTTCAGGCACAGACGGGGCCGTCGCACGCCTTGTGCAGTTTCCACGCCAGCCAGGCGCAGGGCAGGCAGAGCAGGGCGACGAGCAGCAGTTGCTTCACGACTGACAGGCCGGCGATCGTCAGGCCGATCGCGATGACCGATCCGACCACCATCATGCCGCTGTTCACGATATTGTTGGCCGCGACGGTACGGGCGGCTTCGCATTTTTCGACGGTGGTGGTGAGGAAGGCGTAGAGCGGCACGACGAACATGCCGCCAAAGGTCGCGACGCCCAGCAGGCAGGCGGATAGCGGCATCGCCATGGGATGGGCGAGGAAGTCGCTGAACGAGAGCATCTGTCCGGCGGGGGCGGGCGTCCACAGCGCGCATACGACATGGAAGGCGACGATGCAGGCGCCCATGCCGATCACCGATGCCGGGGCGTATTTGGCCGAGACATGGCCGCAGAGCAGCCGGTTGATCGCGATCGAGCCGATGGCGATGCCGATCGAGAAGATGGCGAGGAACAGGCTGGCGACCGACTTGTCGGCGGTCAGCACATTTTTGACCAGCGGCGGAAACTGGATGAACAGGATGGAGCCGACCGCCCAGAACAGGCTGATCGACATGATCGCCAGAAACAGGCGGCGGATATGCATGGTGCCGCGCACCAGCGTAATCGACGAACGGATGATGTGGAAATCGATCGGCGTCCGTTCCAGCAGCGACGGGGCGGACGGCACCCTGCGCCCGGCGGCAAAGCCGATCAGCGCGGTGATGACGATGCCGACCGCAGCGACCTCCACCGGGATCAGGCCAGCCAGGATCGTGCCCGCCAGAATGGCGATATAGGTGCCGGCTTCCACCAGGCCGGTGCCGCCCAGCACTTCATCGTCATGGAGATGCTGGGGCAGGATGGCGTATTTGATCGGGCCGAAGAAGGTGGAGTGGACCCCCATGGCGAACAGCGCGAGCAGCAGCAGCGGGATGGCCAGCGTGTGGACGGCGATGCCCGCCCAGATGAGGCCGAGGCCAGTCGCGCCGACCAGCATGATCGCGATTTCCGCGCCCTTGACCCAGCGGATGATGACCGCCTTGTCCCGCTGATCGGCCAATTGTCCCGACAGGGCGGACAGGAGGAAGAAGGGCAGGATGAAGATGCCGGTGGCCAGCGCGCTGAACCAGGTTTCCGAGCGTTCGTCGTTATACACCTGATAGACGACGAACAGCACCATCGCGTTCTTGAAGAGATTGTCGTTGAACGCGCCGAGCAACTGGGTGATGAAAAGCGGCAGGAAACGGCGCTTGTTCAAGAGCCTGAGAGAGGCTTTCATGGATGAAGGGGGCTTCTTTACCGTTAGCGACCGGAGCGGGGTCTAGCCGCTGGCGGTGCCGCTGTCCAATCCCGTTGCCGCAATCATGTGTCGTGCCCATGTGTCGCGCCTTGTGCGTTGGGCCGGACTGTGGCAGTCGGCGGCGATGCTGACGCTGCCCAATCTGCTTACGCTTTCGCGCATCGTCACGGTGCCGTTGCTGGTCGCCCTGCTGTGGCCCGCGGAAATGGGCGCGCGCTGGACCACCGGCTATGCGCTGGCCTTCGCGCTATATTGCCTGATGGGCATTACCGATTATTTCGACGGCTATCTGGCGCGCGCACAGGGCGCGGTGTCGCGGCTGGGCATCTTCCTGGATCCCATCGCCGACAAGATCATGGTCGCCGCTGTCATCCTGATGCTGAGCGCGACGCGCGACATAGCGGGCATCCATATCGTCGCCGCGATGATCATCCTGCTGCGCGAGATCGCGGTATCGGGATTGCGCGAATTTCTGGCGGGCATTCAGGTGTCGGTGCCGGTGTCGCGGCTGGCCAAGTGGAAAACCACCTTCCAGATCATTGCGCTGGGCGCGCTGATCCTGGCGGGGGCGGTGCCGCAATTTCCCTTCGTCCAGGCGGTCGGCATCGTGACGCTGTGGGCCGCCGCGCTGCTGACGCTGATAACCGGCTGGGATTATCTGCGCGTCGGCATCAAGCATATGGATTGAGCGCGGATCATGCTGACGATCGTCTATTTCGCCTGGGTCCGCGAACGGATCGGGCTGGATGAGGAGCAGGTGGCGCGGCCCGACGCGGAGACCAGCATTGCCGATCTGGTGGCGATGCTGGCGGCGCGGGGCGGCGGCCATGCCGAGGCGCTGGGCGATGCGACACGATTGCGCGCGGCGCTGGACCAGCGGTTTGTGGCGCTGGACAGCCCGATCGGCGATGCGCGCGAACTGGCGCTGTTTCCGCCGGTGACCGGGGGATGAAGAGGGTCGCGGTGCAGGCCGGGGATTTCGATGTCGCGACCGAACTGGCCGCGCTCGAAGCCCTGGGCGGCGGCGGGGTGGCGAGCTTTACCGGCGTGGTGCGCGGGGGCGGCGGGCTGGTCGCACTGGAACTGGAACATTATCCGGCGATGACGCAGGCGCAGGTCGACCGCATCTGCGACGAGGCGATGGCGCGCTGGCCGCTGCTGGGCCTGAGCGTCATCCACCGCTTCGGGCGGCTGGAGCCGGGGGCGCGCATCGTGTTCGTCGGCACGGCATCGCGCCACCGCGCCGCCGCGCTGGAAAGCTGCGCCTTCCTGATCGACTGGCTGAAGTCACAGGCGCCCTTCTGGAAGAAGGAGCATTTCGCCGACGGCGCGGCGGGATGGGTCGAGGCGCGGGCGGAGGATGAGGCGAAGGCTAAGGGCTGGATCGGTTAGCATCCGTTTGTTTCTCGACTTCGCTCGAAACGCACGGAACTGTCAGGCCGCCTCCACCATCGTCGGCGGATCGGACGCTTCGCGCAGAATGCCGGCGAGGAGGTGGAATTCCTTTTCGCGCGGGCTGTTCTTGCGCCAGACCAGCGCGATGTCACGCCAGGCCCGGTCGGAACGGAGCGGGCGGGCGACGATCTGGGTATGTTCCAATATGCCGCTGGCGATCGCCATTTCGGGCAGCATGGTGACGCCCAGGCCATTGTCGACCATCTGAATGAGCGTGTGCAGCGACGTGCCCATCATGATCGCGCTGGCGCGCAGTTCGGGGCGGTTGCAGGCGGCCAGCGCATGGTCCTTCAGGCAATGCCCATCCTCCAGCAGCAATAATTTGCTCTCGTCGATCATCTCCGGCCCGATCCAGTCTGGCGGATCGCGCGGATCGTCGCGCGGGAAGGCGACATAGAGGCGGTCCTGAAAGAGGATTTCGCTTTCCAGTTCGCCGGTGGCGAAGGGGAGGGCGAGCAGGACGCAATCGACATTGCCATGGCGCAGCGATTCGATCGCCGCCTGGGTCGTTTCCTCGCGCAGATAGAGTTTGAGTTCGGGCCGGTCGGCGCGCAGGCGGGGCAACAGGCGCGGCAGCAGGAAGGGCGCGATCGTCGGGATGACGCTCATGCGCAATTCGCCCGACAGCGGCTTGCCCGACGCTTCGGCGATGGCGGAAAGCTCCTCCGCCTCCCGCAGCACGCGGTGCGCCTTTTCCACGATGCGATCGCCAAGCGCGGTGAAGCGCACGACGCGGCGGGTGCGCTCCACCAGCGTGACGCCCAGCAGCGATTCCAGTTCCCTGATGCCCGCCGACAATGTGGACTGAGTGACGTAGCAGCTGTCGGCCGCCTTGCCGAAATGTCCCTGTTCCTTCAGCGCAACCAGATATTGCAGCTGTTTGAGGGTGGGGAGGTAGTTGGACATCTATCGGCTTCCTCGATCAGAAAGCCGAATATAAGTGTTTCAGCCGATATATCCAAGATATTTGGCGAGGCCGACAATGGATGTGAGGGTCAGGATAAAGCCGACCGCCGTGAACAACAGGCGCGGCGGGATATGCTTGGCGAGCATCGCGCCGACCGGGGCGGCCAATACGCCACCGATCAACAGGCCGAGCGTGTAGGTGGTGAAGGCCTGCCACCCCAGATGGATGAGGAAGGTGAGGCTGATCGACAGGGTCAGGAAGAATTCGACCGTGTTGACGGTGCCGATCGTATGGCGAGGGCTGGACCCCTGCAACAACAGGTTGGAGGTCACGATCGGCCCCCAGCCACCGCCGCCGGTCGCATCCATGAAACCGCCCGTCAGGCCGAGCGGTGTCACCCATTTGGGGTCTTTCTGCTTGGGCGGTAGGTGAAAGCCACGCCAGACGATGGCGGTGGCGATGGCAGCGAGATAGGCCTGGATATAGGGTTTGATGACGGCGCCGTCGATATTGGACAGGACATAGGCGCCCGTCACGCCGCCGATGACGCCGGGAATGATGAGCTTCGAAAACAGCTTCCAGTCGACATTCTTGTGCAGGATGTGGCTGATGGCCGAGACGGCGGTGGTGAAGGTTTCCGCGACATGGACGCTGGCCGAGGCGCGGCTGGGCGGCACGCCGAGCGTGAGCAGCAGCGTGCTGGAGATGACGCCATAGGCCATGCCGAGCGCGCCATCGACCATCTGCGCGCCGAAGCCGACCAGGATGAACGGCAGGATTTCGCCGAAATGGGCCGTGAGAGCGTCGATCATCCGTCTGCCTTTGGTCTGATTGTCTACCTATATAGTTTGCTTATCAGCACGCGGCAAGCAAGTTCCTATTTGCGGTGGCGAAGGGGAAATAGCGCCGTCTCTGGAAAAATCGGACCTGGGTCGCTATGTTGGTTTTCGATTTAGCTATAGCGGCGTGCGGACAGGCGCGCCCGGTTCGGGGATATGTGGATGGTACGCGCCCTCATTGCCTATCTGGATTCGGTCAAATCGCGCGATCCTGCGCCCCGGTCCCGTGCGGAAATCCTGCTATATCCAGGCGTCTGGTCGCTGGCCTTTCACCGGGTGGCCCATCGCCTGTATCGGGCGCGGCTCTTTTTCCTGGCGCGCGCGGTCAATCATTTCTCGCGCTTCATGACCGGGAACGACATTCATCCGGGGGCCAAGATCGGCAAGCGCTTCTTCATCGACCATGGATTTACCGTGGTCGGAGAGACGGCGGAGATTGGCGACGATGTGACGCTGTACCAGAATGTGACACTGGGCGGGACCGATCCGGCCAATGGCATTGCGGGCAAGCGGCACCCGACGCTGGGCGATGGCGTGATCGTCGGGTCGGGCGCGCAGGTGCTGGGGCCAGTGACGGTCGGCGCGCGGGCGCGGGTCGGGGCCAATGCGGTGGTGACCAAGGATGTGGCCGAAGGCGCGACGATGGTGGGCATACCGGCGCGGGCGATGCTGGTCGACGTGACCGCCTATCAGCGCGATTTCGTGCCCTATGGCACCCCTTGCTCCGACTGTTTCGACCCGGAAAAGCAGAAGCTGGAACTGCTCCAGTGCGAGGTCGAACAGTTGCAGAAGCGGCTGGCGGAACTGATCGCGGAGCAACAGCGGCCCAAGCTGCCCGACGACGAGTCGCTGTTCAAGGCGCGTGACCGGGCCTGATGTCCAATGTGACGCCGTTTCCCAAGGGTGGAGCGGGGCAGGTCGGGTTCGACCGGCAGGAATTGCAGCGAATCATGGACCTGTATGGCCGGATGGTGTCAGCCGGGCACTGGCGTGACTATGCCATGGACATGGGGCGTGAGGCCGCGATTTTCAGCGCGTTCCGCCGCGCCGCCGAACGCCCCGAATATCGCATCGAAAAGCGCCCGGCGCTGCGCAACCGGCAGGGCATGTGGGCGCTGGTCGGCGAAGCGGGCAATATATTGAAACGAGGCCAGGATTTGCAGAATATCCTGGCCCCGGTCGAGCGCAAATTATTGCGGATCGTGGAGGGGTAAGTCCTCCTGATCCCTCCCCAAGGCAGGCTTTGGGGAGAATTTTCAGGCCGGTGCGCGGTCGAGATAGGGCAGCTTGTCGATCAGCGACGGGGGCAGGCCGCCGACCACCAGCGTGCGGGCATGGTGCCAGAGCGCCGACAGCAGCAGCAGCGAGGAGCCGATCACCAGCGCGGTGAAGGCGGCGGAGAGTTCGACCGCGCCTGCCTGCTTGAACAGGGCATAGAGGGCGAAGAGAACATAAGCGAGGCTGGAGACCAGCAGCGCGCGCCGGTCGATCGCCAGAGCGACAAGGCCGAAGGCGACATAGAGGGCGATGACCATCACCGCCTTTGCGACGCTGATGTCGTCGCCGTCGAATACGCCGAGCAGGTGGAAGAGCGAATGGGCGATCATCGGCGCAGCGGTAAGGTGCAGCCAGAAGGCGACGTCCGACCGGCGGGTGATGCGGCTGCGGTCCGACATGTCCCACCACATGGCGAAGGCGAAGATGGCAAGCCCGCCAGCCAGCAACAGCAGGAAGGGCAGGGTGACGTTGTTCGGGATCGCCGCGATGACGAGGCCCGCGACGACCCCGGCCGCCGCCGCAGCGCCTGCCGCCACGGTAATCGGCACCATGAAGCGCCGCCAGTGAGCGAAGGCCGCCAGCGCGCTGAATGCAGCGACGCCAGACAGGATCAGCGCGCCTGCCCGGTCGCCGACATCGGGGAAGAGTTGCGCCGCCAGCGCGCCCAGCGAAAAGGCGACGCCGCCGACGAAGCCGGCCAGCAACAGGATGGAGGGCAGCGCCATGCGCCGCTGGCGGGTGAAATATTCGGCCAGCCCCCAACTGGCTGCCGCGACCAGCAGGCCCGACATCAGCGACGGATGATGTTCCGGCGCGCCCAGCCGGATGCTGTTGCCCAGCCAGCCGACCGCGACCAGCAGGATGATGCCGGCGATCGCCACGAAAATATCGTTGAAGCCGGTCAGCAGGCGGAAGGATTCTTCATCCACCACCGGGCTGGACCGCAGCCGGGCGACATGATCGCGCAGCGCCTGCGCGCTTTGCGCGGGGATAACCCCCGCCGCTACAGCATCCTGTAGATCACTCTCGCTATACATCGTCCATCTCCAACGGACTGTTGATTATGGCCTGTCATAGCATGACTGTATTATATCATCAATACAGTTGATTTGGCCTTTTTCTGCGACGCCGCCAGTGATAGCGCGAATGGCGAACAAAGAAGGAGAGCTACGATCATGACCCTGCCGACATCGCTTCAAGGCCGTTTGTCGCTGCCGCTGATCGGATCGCCCATGTTCATCATATCCCAGCCCGACCTGGTCATCGCCCAGTGCCGGGCAGGCATTGTCGGCGCCTTCCCCTCGCTCAATGCCCGGCCTTCGGGCGTGTTCGAGAGCTGGCTGCAACGGCTGACCAGCGAATTGACGGAAAAGGATGCGCCCTTTGCCGTCAACCTGATCGTCCACAAGACCAATCCCCGGCTGGAGGAGGATCTGGCGCTGTGCGTCAAATATCGCGTCCCGATCATCATCACGTCGCTGGGCGCGCAGGAAAAGGTGAATGAGGCGATCCATAGCTATGGCGGGATCGTGCTGCATGACGTCATCAACAACAGGTTCGCGCGCAAGGCGATAGAGAAGGGCGCGGACGGCCTGATCGCGGTGGCGGCCGGGGCAGGGGGGCATGCCGGGACGCTGTCGCCCTTTGCCCTGGTGCAGGAAATCCGCCAGTGGTTCGACGGGCCGCTGGCACTGTCCGGGTCGATTGCGACGGGCCGCTCGATCGCGGCGGCGCGGATGATGGGGGCGGACCTAGCCTATATGGGATCGCCCTTCATCGCCACGAGCGAGGCCAATGCCGATGCGGCCTACAAGCAGATGATCGTCGAATCCCAGGCCGACGACATCATCTATTCCGATGTGTTCACCGGCGTTCATGGCAATTATCTGCGCCCCAGTATCGTGGCGGCGGGCATGGACCCGGACGCGCTGCCCAAGGCGGCGGACATGGATTTCGCCGGTGCCATGACCGACAAGAAGGCATGGCGCGATGTGTGGGGATGCGGGCAGGGGATCGGCGCGATCACCAAGGTGCAGCCAGCGGGCGATTTTATCGCGGGCCTGAAAGCGGAATATCAGGCGGCGGTGGCGGGGTTTGTGGCGTAATGGCATCCTCCCCCTTGCAGGGGAGGTGGATGGCCGTAGGCCAGACGGAGGGGTGTTACCCTATCGATAGGGCGACACCCCTCCACCATTCGCTTCGCGAACGGTCCCCCTCCCCTTGCAGGGGAGGACCT
>FWWL01000615.1_pt1 | contig 95697 bp, 102 predicted proteins | sample 2228331 | NCBI WGS metagenome assembly FWWL01 (sample SAMEA103939775, study PRJEB20133) | metagenome | reverse complement strand
TTCCGCCGCACAAACAGGCCGGACATATGAAAGCAACCGATCAAATCATCCCGACATAAACGCCTTGCCAAAGGGGGCGTCCACATATGAACCACTTCTCTTCGAGCTTCTTGTTCGAGCCGTCGGCCAGCGTCTCGGCGATCGCCTTGTCGAACAGGGCCTTGAGCGCGGTGTCGGACTTGCGGACGGCGCCCGCCACGCCCGGGCCGTGGATTGCGGGGTCGCGCGGCACCTCGGCGATGAGCCGGCAGCAATCCTTGCCCTTGCCGTTCAGGAAATCCGAGAGCGCGAGCGCGTCGGCAACGATATAATCGAGCCGGCCGTTGATCAGGTCGAGATTGGCCTCTTCCTGCGTCGGGTAGAGACGCGGATTGGAGTCCTTGTAGAACTTCTCGAGGAAGTTGGCGTGGATCGTGGAGCCCTGCGCGCCTACGGCCTTGCCCTTCAGCGCGGCAGGCGTGATCTCGTTGCCCTTGGTCGCCTTGGGCCCGACCATCCAGATCGGCGTCTTGTTGTAGACGGCGGTGAAATCGACCTGCTTCTTGCGCTCGTCGGTGGCGTTCATGCCGGCGATGATGATGTCGTACTTGTTTGCGAGCAGCGCCGGGATGATGCCGTCCCAATCCTGCACGACCCAGGTGCATTTCACCTTCATCTTTTCGCAGAGCAGGTTGGCATAGTCGATCTCGTAGCCTTCGAGCTCCTTCTTGGCGTTGAGGTTGTTGTAGGGCGGGTAGGCCCCCTCGGTGCCGATCCGCACCTCCTTCCACTCCTTGGCCTGGGCCAGGGCGCCGGTCGCGCCGACAACCGTCAATGCGGCGGCGGCGAGAAAACGAACAAGACCTTTCATGGTGCCTCCCACGGGTTTGACCGGGCGGGCGTTTCGAATTCCCGCTTCCGGCTTGTGCTCACAGATTGGGCGAGGATGCGCCCTGCCCGCAAGTGGGGCGATGCAGCTTTTTGCAGCGCCTGCGCTCAAAGAACCGGCACGGCGCGTGACTGATTTCCTCATGTTTTTCAGTCGACTAGTCGTGGCTGACCGCGTCCCGGCAGAATCGAGCCGGTATCCGATCAGGCTGCCGCGGCTTCCGACGCGGCGCCGGCTTTCCGGAAAACCGCAGTGCAGCACGTGAGCCCCCAGTCGAGTTCGGCCCTGCTGATCGTGAGCGGCGGCGCGAAGCGAATGACCGTCTCGTGGGTCTCCTTGGTCAGCACGCCGGCGTCTGCAAGTTCGGCCACGATTGCCTTGGCCGAGGCGACGCCTGCATCGATCTCGACGCCGACCCAGAGACCGAGACCCCGGACATCCCGCGCAAGGCCTTGCGTCATCGCCGCGAGCCGCGTCCTGAGATAGACGCCGAGTTCGGCCGACCGCGCGACCAGCCCTTCATCCTCGATGACGTTCAGCGCTTCAAGCCCGATCGCGGCGGCGAGCGCGTTGCCGCCAAACGTCGAGCCATGCGAACCCGGCCCGAAAACCTGCATCACCGCGCGCGACGAAAGGAAGGCCGAGACCGGATAGACGCCGCCGCCGAGCGCCTTGCCGACGATCAGCCCGTCGGGTCGCACGCCCTCATGCTGATGGGCGAACCACGCGCCGGTGCGGCCGAGACCGGACTGGACCTCGTCGAGGACGAGCAGGACGTTGTTGGCGTCGCAGAGCTCGCGCAGGCGTTTCAGATAGCCCGGCGGCGGCAGCACGATGCCGGCCTCGCCCTGAATGGGTTCGATCAGGATCGCGGCGGTCTCGGGCGTGATCGCGGCCGCGACCGCATCCGCATCGCCGAACGGCACGCGGTCGAAACCCGGCGCGAAGGGGCCGAAGCCGTCGCGATAGCTTTCTTCCGAAGAGAAGCCGACGATGGTCGTGGTGCGGCCGTGGAAATTGCCGTCGGCGACGATGATCCGCGCCCTGCCCTCGGCAATTCCCTTGACGCGATGACCCCAGCGCCGCGCCGCCTTGATCGCGGTCTCGACGGCTTCCGCGCCGGTGTTCATCGGCAGCGCCATCTCCTGGCCGGAAACGGCGCAGAGCTTCGCCAGGAACGGCCCGAGCGGCTCGGTGTGAAAGGCCCGGCTGGTGACGGCGAGGCGCGCCGCCTGCTCCGAGAGAACACTCAAAATGCGCGGATGGCCATGGCCGAGGCTGACGGCGGAATAGCCGCTCATCATGTCGAGCCGCCTGATTCCGGCGATGTCGGTAAGCCAGACGCCCTCGCCATGGGAGAGCATGATCGGCAGCGGCGCGTAATTCTGCGCGCAGATTTCCCGTTCGCGGATGATGGCGTTCATAGCGTCTCTCCCTCGCTTTCGACGAGGATAGCCGGCGATGCGCGGCCGGATGCGCTGCCTCCTCCGCCATGCGACAGCCGAATCTGTTGTTCACGCAGCCGATTCGGCGCTGTCGGCTTGCCCCGCGCCGTCGCCACGCATTAAGCCAGTCCGCCATCCGCAGATACGAGCCAGACCATGATCCCCTGGGAGACCCTCGGCAGCGCGCCCCTGCCCGGCGGCGGCGAATTGCGGCTGAAGCGGCGCGGAGCCGAGTTCTCGATCATGCTCGGGGCCAACGAGCTGATGAACAGCCGCCTCAGCGGCTCGGAGGAAGCGCTTGCGACGCTGACGGCCGCACGACTGGCGACACGAGACGCGCCCCGCATCCTGATCGGCGGGCTCGGCATGGGCTTTACGCTGCGGGCCGCGCTGGCGATCTTCGATGCCGACGCGCGGATCATCGTCGCGGAACTCGTGCCGCAGGTCGTTGCGTGGGCGCGCGGGCCTATGGCCAACCTGTTCGCCGGCTGCCTCGACGATGCCCGCGTCGATGTGGCGGTGTCGGACGTCGGCGCGCTGATCGCGGCTGCGCCACCGGGATACGACGCCATCCTGCTCGATGTAGACAACGGTCCCGACGGGCTGACGGTCGCGGGCAACGACGCGCTCTATGGCGAAGCGGGACTGGCTGCGACGCGCGCGGCGCTGGATCCGGACGGCGTCCTCGCCGTGTGGTCGCAGGGGCCGGACCGCAGCTTCACGCAAAGGCTGAAGCGCGCGGGGTTTGCGGTCGAAGAGGTGACGGTACGAGCGGGTCGCGGCGGACGCGGCAAGCGCCATGTGATCTGGCTGGCGAAGCGATGCTGAATGCAGCCGGACGTTCTACCCCTCCCCCAGCGGATACCCCCCGAACTCCTTCAGCGCCTTGAGCGCAAACGTCGTCGCGATCTTCGCCACGCCGAGTTGCGCGTCGGCGAGCCAGGCTCCCGTCAACTCCTCATAGTCGGACAGCGAGCCGGCCACGATGCGGGCGAGATAATCGGCATCGCCGCTGACGACCTGCAACTCGACCACGTCGGGGCAGGCTTTCAGCACCTTCTCGACCCGCTCGCGCCGGCCGACCGAATGGTCGCGTAGCGAGATCAAGGCGAAGGCGACGACCGCGTGACCGGCCAGGACGGGGGCGAGCCTGGCGCTGTAGCCCTCGATCAGGCCGGACGCCTCGAGCTTGCGGACGCGCTCCAGGCAAGGCCTTGCCGAGAGGCCGACCCGCTCCGACAGCGCCTGATTGGTGATGCGTCCCTCCTCACGCAGGATCGAGACGATCCTGCGGTCGATGGCGTCGAGTTCGACGGGTTTTCGTTTCAAGGTCGGCCTTTTCCAAGCGCGCGGGCCTCGGCGATCAAGCAGAGTTCGGTGAACAGCACCTGCGCCGCGCATTGGGCGGTGTTGGAGGTGGCGTCGTATTGCGGGGCGACCTCGACCACGTCGGCTGCGACGATGTTCGCGCCCTTCAGCCCGCGCAGGATGGCGAGCGCCTCGCGCGGCGTCAGCCCGCCGGCTTCCGGCGTGCCAGTTCCGGGCGCGAAGGCCGGATCGAGCGAATCGACGTCGAAGGAGACATAGGTGGGGCCGTCGCCGATGACGGCGAGCGCCTTGGCGATCACGGCCCCGATCCCGAGATCGTCGATCTCGTTGGCATGGACCACGGTCATTCCGCTCTCATAGGAAAACTCCCAGAGATACTCCGCGCCACCCCTGATGCCGATCTGGATGACCCGCTCGGGATCGAGCACACCGTCGAGCACCGCCTGCCGGAATGGGCCGCCATGGTGGAACTTCGAGCCCTCATACGGGCCGGACGTGTCGCAATGGGCGTCGATATGGACCATGCCGACGGGCCGCTTCTCGCCGACCGCGCGCATGATCGGATAGGTGATCGAATGGTCGCCGCCGACCGCCAGCGGCGAGACGCCGGCGGCGACGATCGTCCTGAAGGTCGCCTCGATGTCCTCGTGGCAGCTTTCCAACGAATAGCGCGAGCGGAATGGGACGTCGCCGATATCGGCCGCCTTCAGCATTCCGAATGGGGCGGTGCCCAGCACATGGTCCATCGGCCCCATGCGCTCGACAGCGCGCACGGCGCGCGGACCGAGCCGCGTGCCGGCGCGGTTGGTGACGCCGAGATCCATCGGCAGGCCGATGATCGCGACGTCGAGGCCGCCAAGATCGGGGCTGGTCAACGCATCGGGCCGGTAGGGCGCGCTGATGAAGGTCGCGACGTCGGAGAAAGGCCATTTGCGCCGATCGCCCTTGAACTGGTCGGCGGCGACCTTGGCGAAATGCGGATCGTGGATGTCGGCCCCGCTCGCGCCGGCATAGCGCGCCCGCAGTTCAGCCAGCTTGTCCTCGTGCATCGCGCACCCTTTCGTCTCGGCCCGTGAGTTCCGGCACGCGGAGGTTGACCGCGCGGGGGAAGTGTTTCATGTGCTCCGCGCGCAGCCGTGCCATGTTCCCGGCGCAATTGTCGAGCCCATAGAACTGGTTGACGGTCGGTCCATGTTTGGGGAGATGTGCGCAAAATCTGTGCAAGTATAAAGTCTTTGCCGGCTTTCCCGTTGCACCAAAGAACAACGCACCCGGCCTTGAAGATCACTGCGGTTCGCCGCCAATGTCCTGAAACGTCGAACGGACCATGCCCGTCCGCACGCCATACTGCTGAATAATCCCAAGGAGAGAATGCCCTCATGAAGCGTCGTCAATTCATTCAGACCGCCGCAGTCGGCGCGGCCGCAGCCGCAGTCGCCGCCCCCGCGGTCGCGCAGTCGAATCCCGAGATCAAGTGGCGCCTGGCGTCGAGCTTCCCGAAGTCGCTCGACACGATCTATGGCGGCGCCGAAGTCATGGCCAAGATGGTTTCCGACCTGACCGACGGCAAGTTCCAGATCCAGGTTTTTGCGGCCGGCGAAATCGTTCCTGCGCTGCAGGCGGCCGACGCCGTGACCAACAACACCGTCGAGATGGCTCATACGGTGTCGTATTACTATGTCGGCAAGGATCCGACCTTCGCAGTCGCCGCCTCCGTGCCGTTCGGCCTCAATGCGCGGGGCCAGAACGCCTGGCTGTATCAGGGCGGCGGCAACGACCTGTTCAACGAATTCTACAAGAAATTCAACATCTACGGCCTGCCTTGCGGCAACACCGGCGCGCAGATGGGCGGCTGGTTCCGCAAGGAAATCAAGACCGTCGCCGACATGCAGGGCGTCAAGATGCGCATCGGCGGCATCGCCGGGCAGGTGCTGGCCAAGCTCGGCGTCGTGCCGCAGCAGATCGGCGGCGGCGACATCTATCCGGCGCTCGAGAAGGGCACGATCGACGGCGCCGAATGGGTCGGCCCCTATGACGACGAGAAGCTCGGCTTCTCCAAGGTCGCGCCGTTCTACTACTATCCGGGGTTCTGGGAGGGCGGGCCGACCGTCCACGCCTTCGTCAATCTCGAGAAGTGGAATGCGCTGCCGAAGGCCTATCAGGCCGCGCTGACCGCAGCCTGCACCTTCGCCAACACGCAGATGGCGGCGAAGTACGACGTGCAGAACCCGGCGGCGCTGAAGCGCCTCGTCGGCGCCGGCACGCAGCTCAGGCCGTTCTCGCAGGAAATCCTCGAAGCCTGCCTGAAGGCCTCTAACGAACTCTACAGCGAGATCTCGGCCAAGAACCCCGACTTCAAGAAGGCGATCGAATCGATGGCGGCCTTCCGCGGCGACCAGTATCTCTGGTGGCAGGTCGCGGAGCTCACCTTCGACGTCTTCCAGGTTCGTTCGCGCGCGCGCTGAGCGATATCCATTCTGTTTCGCGGGCATCCTTGCCCGCGATCGCGAAGCCCGGCGCAAGCCGGGCTTTTTCGTTTCGGTTGACGTCCCTATCGTCCGGCCAGACGCAGTCGACAGGGCGCACAAAAAATCGCCCGCCCCGGCTCGGACGTCGTTCCATACCCGCCATGGTGGCAGTTTGTCGCAGATTCATGCGACTGGCGCATGCACGCCATGCTTTTTCGCTTGCACTTATGACGAGACCTGCTTTGCTTGCGCCAACGTGACGACCGGCGAGAACCGGCGCGCGGCCAGTTCTTGAGGGAGGACACACCACGATGAAGCGTCGTCAGTTTCTGAAGGCAGCCGGCGTCGGCGCCGCAGCAGGGGCCATCGCCAGCCCCGCCATCGCGCAATCCTCGCCGGAGGTGAAATGGCGCGTGACCTCGTCCTTCCCCAAATCCCTCGACACCCTGTACGGCGCGTCGGAAGTGGTGGCCAAGGCGGTCTCCGAGGCCACTGACGGCAAGTTCCAGATCCAGGCCTTCGCGGCGGGTGAAATCGTGCCTGGCCTGCAGGCGGCCGACGCCGTGACCAACGGCACCGTCGAGATGTGCCACACCGCGTCCTATTACTATGTCGGCAAGGACCCGACCTTCGCCTTCGGCACAGCCGTGCCCTTCGGCCTGAATGCGCGCCAGCAGAACGCCTGGTTCAACTATGGCGGCGGCAATGAGCTGCTCAACGAATTCTACAAGAAATTCAACATCTACGCGATCCCGTCGGGCAACACGAACTGCCAGATGGGCGGATGGTTCCGCAAGGAGATCAAGACCGTCGCCGATCTGCAGGGCGTCAAGATGCGCATCGGCGGATTCGCCGGGCAGGTTTTGACCAAGCTCGGCGTGGTGCCGCAGCAGATCGCCGGCGGCGACATCTACCCGGCGCTGGAGAAGGGTACGATCGACGCGGCCGAATGGGTCGGCCCCTATGATGACGAGAAGCTCGGCTTCAACAAGGTCGCGCCGTTCTACTACTACCCCGGATGGTGGGAAGGCGGCGCCAACCTGCACATGTTCATCAACACGGCCAAATGGGAGGCGCTGCCCAAGGCCTACAAGTCGATCCTGACGACGGCGTGCCACATGTCGACGGTCGACATGATGTCGAAATACGACGCGCGCAACCCGGCCGCCCTGAAGCGGCTCGTCGGCGCGGGCGCGCAGCTCAGGCCGTTCTCGCAGGAGATCCTCGAAGCCTGCCTGAAGGCGGCCAAGGAGGTCTATGCCGAGACGACCGCCAAGAACGCCGACTTCAAGAAGGTCTACGACAACATGGCGGCCTTCCGCGGCGACGAATATCTCTGGTTCCAGATCGCGGAATACTCCTTCGACAATTTCATGATCCGCGCGCGCGCGGCCAACCAGCTCTGAAGAGAGCGACCGGCCGTCATCCGGCCCAACTCGAAGCCTCTCGAACCCCGGCCGCAAGGTCGGGGTTTTTCATGTCGCGGAACTCACCGGCGGTTCGACCATGGCGTTGCCGCATTCGCGGCCCTATCTTGCAGATATGCGCATGATCCCCGCCATCCTCCTCGTCGCCATGGTCGCCTCTCCGGCGCTCGCCCAGTCGATCGGCGAACCGCTGCCGGGCCGGGGCCAGCCCCGCGCCGAGAAACTGCGCCCGGCCCAGACCGAGCGCGCTGCCCGCCCCTGCCCCGAATACGGACCGGGCTTCGTCCGGGTCGAGGGCTCGTCGCTCTGCGTGCGCGCCGGCGGCTCTGTTCAGGTCGAGTTCGGCAAGAGCAGTTCGCGCAGCGGCTATGGCTCCGGCGCGGGCGGACGGCTTTATCTCGAAAGCCGGGGCGAGACGGGACTGGGGTCAGTCCGCACCGTCATCAGCACGCAAGGCCGCATCGAGCGCAATCTCGAATCGGGCAACTGGCCCTATCGCTGATCACAGCACGAGGCGGGCGACCTCCGCCCGCAGCGCCGGTAGCAATTCGGCCTCGAACCAAGGTCTCTGCCTGAGCCAGGCGTTGTTGCGCCAGGATGGGTGCGGCAGCGGCAGGATCCGCGGACGGCGTGGCTGGGCCAGAACCGCGCGCCAGTCGGCCACAGTGTCCGACAGCTTCGCGCGCGGCCCGAGATGCCAGGCCTGCGCATACATCCCGATCGCAAGCACGAGTTCGAGCGCCGGCATGGCTGCAAAGACCGGCGCGCGCCAGAGCGGCGCGCATTCGCGGCGCGGCGGCAGGTCGCCGCCCTTGGCGTCCTGACCTGGAAAGCAATGGCCCATCGGCACGATCGCCACCTTCGAGGCGTCATAGAAGGCCTCCTCGTCGAGGCCCAGCCAGTGGCGCAGCCTGACGCCCGAGGGATCGAAGAAGGGTTTGCCGATCACATGCGCACGCGTTCCGGGCGCCTGGCTCGCGATGCACAGGCGCGCCGCGGCGGAGGCCTGCACGATCGGGCGGGGCTGGTGCGGCAGACCCGGCAGAAAACGCGGCGCATCGCGGCAGGCGCGGCAGGCCCGCAGTTCGGCGAGGACGTCGTCGATCGGATCGTCCGGCAGGGTCACCGCGCCGTCGCCATCAGCGCAGGCATGCCCGGCCGTCCCGAGATCAACCCGTCACAGCTCCATTGCGCGGCGCTCGGCGAGAAGCCGCGCGGATCGCCGGGCTCGATCGCCGCCAGACCGTTGATCTGCCCGCCGGGGCGGCGTTTGATCACGATCAGCGCGCCGCTGCGCTCGATGTCGAAGCAATAGGTCCGGCGGCGCTCCGGCGGGCCGTAGTAATAGCAAACGCCGTCCGGCACGATTGTCCAGCAGGCGTCGGTGTTGGGGATATCGCGGTTGTGACCGCTGACGCGCCCGTCGCGATGGTGGAACTCGCTGAAAGGCCGGTTGCCGTCGGTGTATCGCCCGGTCACGGTGTTGTCCTCGAAGGCCTGACGGATCTGTTCGCCATTCAGCCGTTCGGCCGCGCCGGCAGGCAAGGCGGCGATCAGGCCGAGCGCCAGGCAGGCGAGCGATCGGAGCATGACTACCGACCTGCCAGACGCCGCCGCGACATCGGCGGCTCAGGCGCCTTCGAGATCAGCCCGTCGCAATACCAGGGCTGGCCGCCATCCGAGTGCCGGCGCGGATTGCCGGGCTCGACGGTGGCAAGCGCGTTGATCTGGCGGTTGGACGTGTTGCGCAGCACGTAGAGGCGGTCGGACAGCTCGACGGTGAAGCAATGCACCGTGCGGTCGGTCTGCGGGCCATAATAATAGCAGACCTCGTCGGCGCGGGTGGTCCAGCAGGCGTCCGTGTTGGGCTGCCAGCCATTATGGCCGAGCGCCTGGCCATTGGGATCGTGATACTCGGTGAAAAACCCGCCGTTGGTGTAACGGCCGGAGACCGTGTTCCCGTCGAAGGCGCGCTTGATCGCCTCGCCGCTCAGGCGCTCGGCGGCGGCGGCCTGGAGAGCCGTCAGCGCCAGCAACGCCACCAGGGCAAGAAGCCGCCGCATCAGGCCTTCCAGCTCGGCCGGGCGACAAGTTCGGCGTGCCAGCGCCTGATCTGGACGAAATCCTCCGGCAGCGGAATGCGCGAGGGCTTCATGAAGTCGATCGCGATGCCGGCCGTGATGTCCGCGACGGTCAGTGCCTCGCCGCAGACGAAGCGGTTTCCGGCGAGCTGGAGCTCGAGGATCCAGAGATGGTCGTCGATCAGCTCGCGGTTGGCCTGCGCCCATTCCGGCACCTGGTCCTCCAGCTCAATCATGGAGGGATGCCCGTGCCGGAACACGGCGGCGACGCTGGAGAACAGGCCGAGCTCGACGCGCCGGTTCCACATCTCGACCAGCGCCTGCGCCTTCGCGTCCTGCCCGAACAGGCGCGGCTCCGGATGCAGGCTTTCAAGATAGCGGCAGATCGCGATCGTCTCGGCCAGCGCCGTGCCGTCGTCGAGCTCCAGAACCGGCAGCCGCTGCAGCGGGTTTATGCGCGTAAAGGCCTCGCTTCGGTGCTCCTTTGCCGCGATGTCGACCGGCACGATCTCCGGCAAGGGGATGCCCTTCTCGGCAAAGAAAATCCGCACCCGGCGCGGATTGGGCGCCCGCCCGCCATCATAGAGCTTCATCGCATCCCCTTTCGACCGCACCCGACCCGACCATGAGGAAGGCGGCACGGTCAACCATGTCCGGCGCGTTCGTGATGGTTGTGTGGCGGGGATGCAAGGCTGCTAGCGGCCCTGCGAACGCCGCCACGTCTCGGGCCGCTCGAAATTCAGCGCCCAGAGGCCGCGCCCGGCGGCTTTCGCCTGCGCCTCCTCGGCGCGATAGCCGCCATAGGCGACCGCATGGCCCTGCCGAACCAGCGCCGCGTTGATGTCGATGTCGCCGGCGCTGCAACGTGCGAGGCCCCGGCCATAGCGATCAGCCTTGCCGATCTCGCATCTGACCGGACCGCGCGCCAGCATATCCTCCAGCGCCCGCCGCGCGAGGACGCCGCAGGCGACCCTTTCGCCGGATTTTGCCGTGCAGCTCTGGCGGTACTCCGGCGCGTCGAGCCCCTCCAGCCGCAGTTCCTCGCCATTCAGGTGAAGCGAATCGCCATCGATCGCCCGGGCCAAGCCCGACACTTCGCGCGCCGGCCCGAGCCGATATTGCAAAACCGCACCGGCTATCGCCAGAAGCCCAATGATTCCAAGAGCCACGACGAGATCGACCGGCCGGCCGACGCGCCGCCAGCCGAACAGTCCGTATCGTGAACGACCGAATCCGAAGCGCGCCATCAGGAAGAGCTTAACGATTTGCCGACCATGATGGCGAGCCGGTCGTGCAAGGTGCGCCACCGGGCGGGAGTTGCGTGTCGACGCCATGGCGGAAGTGACGGCCGAACAGGTGCAGCGCGGGCGCGGGCCGGACCCGGAAGCCCTGGCGCGCCGCAAGCTCGTCACGCGCGAGGTCAAATCCGTGCGCGAACGGCTGACCTCGTCGACAGGGCTCGACCGCGCCTTCGACTACGAACTGCTGCGCCTGTTCGCGCAGTACCGGATGAGCGGCTCGATCGGCACCCTGGTGCTCGCCTTCGGCATTGCGTCGGCCGCCCTGCTCTGGGTGCCGGCCTATGCGGTGATGCCCTGGATCGGCACTGTCGTGCTGGCCTCGGTGATCATCATCATCCTCAGCCGCCGCTTCCTCGCCGAGGTGACCGGCGAGGTCAGGATCAGGTTCTGGCGGCGGCTTTTCACACTGGCCGAGGGCTTTCACGGACTGTCCTGGTCGCTGCTCCTGCTGCTCTTCGCTCAAGGCGACGCGCCGGGCGCCAAGGTCTTCGTGACCACGGCGCTGCTGATCGTCAGCGCGCTGACGGTGATGCTCGCCGCCTCGATCCCGGTCGCGGTCTATGCCGGGCTGATCCCGATCACGGTCGGCATCACGGCGTTTTTCTGGGGCCGCAGCGACATCGACAGCGTCACCATGGTGATGATGGCGGCGGCCGCGCAACTGCTCTTCATCTTCCTCGCCAACCGCCTCTACAAAAGCTCGGTCTCGACCATCGAGTTCCGGGCCGAGAAGGACGCGCTGATCGCCGAACTGGAGACCGCCACCGCCAATTCGGACGAGGCGCGGCGCAAGGCCGAGGAAGCCAACCTCGCCAAGTCGCGCTTCCTCGCGACGATGAGCCATGAATTGCGCACGCCGCTCAACGCCATCCTCGGCTTTTCCGAAGTGATGAAGAACGAGGTGTTCGGCGCCCATGCCAACGCCGCCTACAAGGAATACTCAGCCGACATCCATGGCTCGGGCCAGCATCTGCTTAACCTGATCAACGAAATCCTCGACCTCTCGCGCATCGAGGCCGGCAAATACGAGCTCAACGAGGAGGCGCTCTCGCTGGCCGGCATCGTCGATGATTGCAGCCACATGCTGAACCTGCGCGCCCGCGCCAAGGGCCAGACCATCCGCGAGGCGATCGAGCCCGAGTTGCCAAAGATCTGGGCCGACGAGCGCGCGATCCGGCAGGTGGTGCTGAACATCCTCTCCAACGCGATCAAGTTCACTCCGCAAGGCGGCGACATCTCGATCAAGGTCGGCTGGACCGCCAATGGCGGACAATATGTCTCGATCACCGATACGGGGCCGGGCATCCCCGAGGACGAGATCCCGATCGTGCTGCAGACCTTCGGGCGCGGCTCGCTGGCGATCAAGACGGCCGAACAGGGCTCCGGCCTCGGCCTGCCCATCGTCAAGGGACTGATCGACCTGCACAATGGCGGCTTCCACCTGAAGTCGAAACCGCGCGCAGGCACGGAGGTCACGGTAACGCTGCCGGCCGAGCGCGTGATGGATACGCTGCCCGCCGTTCCGCAGCCGGCGAACCGGGCGGCCTAGCGCCCGAAGCCGATATCCAACACAAGGAGCCGATCCAGCACCGGGCGGTCGAGGGCGAGGCCAAGCCCGCCTCCCTGCGGCAGCGCCGAAACCCCGCCATCGACGCCGGGCGGCGGATGTGTCGTCAAGCTCTCGAACAGCGGCGTCTCGTCAAGCTGCAGCTCAAGCATGGTAAAGCCGGGCAGCGCCGCGCAGACATGCAGGCTCGCTGCATGGCAGATGGGCCCGGTCGGGTTATGCGGCGAAACCTCGACCCCGAGCGCCCCCAACTCGGCGGCCGTCCTCGCCATCTCCGCAACGCCGCCGACATACTTCATGTCCGGCATCATGACGTCGTAGGCTCCGCCAGCGGCGAAAGCGAGGAAGGCCTCCGCTCCGGTGAATTCCTCCAGGCCCGCCAGACGGACGCCCGCCGCGTTCAGGCGCCGTCGCAAGGCGGCGAGGAGCGGGATAGCCGCGGTCGTCTCGACCACCGGACACTCCAGCCAGTGCAGGGCGAATGGCCGCACGGCGTCGACAAGCCTCCAGGCCATGTCTTCGCCGAAACGCCAGTGACAATCGACCATAAGGCTGACCGCAGGCCCGACGGCCTCGCGCACCGCCGCGATCCGGTTGAGGCCCTGGTCGAGTGCGGCGCGGCCAGCGGCGTCGACGCGCATCGTCGGCGCGACCTCATCGAATGGGGCGATCTTGATCGCGTCGAACCCGCGCCCGACGGCGTATCGGGCGCTCGCGGCGAAGCCTGCAGGTGAGCGGTCCCGCGTGCGGCGGTTGATGTTGGCGTAGAGCGGGATCGTCGCATGGTCGGAGCCGCCTATCGCCTTCGCCAGAGACAGGCCGTCGCGCCGGGCCGCGGCGTCCCAGCGCGCCACGTCGAACGCCGATGCCAGCGCGGCCAGCGGGAGCGGCTGCGGCGTGCGCAGGTTCGGCGGCGGCGCACCCGCCAGCCACGGAGCCATGTGGTCGAGCGCGGCGTCAACAAGCGCGCGCTCGCGCCCGGCCAGGCTTGCTTCTCCCACACCTTCCGCCCCGGAGGCGCAGGTGATCTCGACGAAAGCCCAGATCGTGCGGTCGCTGATGCGGGTCAGGCTGAGCCGCGCCCGCTGGACAGGGTCGCAGACACGGCCATCGATCATCATCGCCCGATCCGGTCGCCGGCGATCTGGGCCAGCATGTCCTGCCGCGTCTTGGTCACATGCGCGGCCGTCATGACGCCGGCGGCATCGGCGTCGCGTTCGGCGAGGGCGCGCAGGATGTGGTCATGATCACTGGCGACGCCGCCGAGCCGCTCGGGACGATAGCCGTAGCGCGACCAGATCGCCGCCAGCAGCAGCCAGTGGCGATCAAGCAGCGCCAGCCCATCGGCATTGCCGGCCGCCTCGTAGATGCGGCGGTGGAAGCGCTGGTTGATGGTGACGCCCTGCGCATAGTCGCCGCTGGCGACACAGGCCAGCCGCTCGTCCTCCAGCCCCGCAACCGCGCCGAGCTCGGCGGCCGTGATAGCCAGCGCCGCCTGCCTGGCCAGCGCGACCTCGACAGCGATACGGATCGTGAAGAGATGCTCGATGTGACGCCGATCGACATCGACCACGCGCGCACCCTTGTTGGTCTCGCTGACCACGAGCCCTTCGCCGACGAGGCTGCGCAGGGCCTCGCGCACCGGCATGTGGCTGGAACCATAGCGCCCCGACAGTTCGTCGATCCGCAATCTCGCCCCGAAGGCGAGCGCGCCGGAGACGATGTCGTCCCGGATCAGGCGCTTGACCGAGTCGACGAGGCTTTGTGCAAGTTCCATTGATTTGATCAAAAGAGTGCGATACGCATCCTGTCAAGCCATCTGTAGCATGGTATTTGATCAGATTGGGAGAGCGGTCATGGCAAGAGCGGTTTCGGCTTTAGCAATCGGGTTCGCGGTCGGATTGATTGCGTCCGCTGTGGCGACGCAGACGTCGGCGCAGGCCTGGCCCGAACGTCAGGTCACAATCATCGTGCCGAGTTCGCCCGGCGACGGCTCGGATATTGCCGCGCGCCTGATCGGGGAGAAACTCAGGCAGGCGCTGGGACAGCCCTTCGTGATCGAGAACCGCACGGGCGCGGGCGGCGTCGTCGGCTCGGCGGCAGCCGCGAAAGCTCCGGCGGACGGCTATACCTTCATCATGGGCAATGCCGGCTCCCACGGCATCATTCCCGCGACCTATGCCGCCGTGCCCTATGATGCGCTGCGCGACTTCTCGACGGTGTCGCTGATCTACAAGGCGCCCAACATCTTCATCGCCAGCAAGAAGCTGCCGGTCGCTTCGATGAGCGAACTGGTGGCCTATGCGAAGGCCAACCCCGGCAAGCTGAGCTACGCCTCGGGAGGCAACGGCTCATCGGCGCATATGAACTCCGAATATCTCAAGGTGCTGACAGGCATCGAGGCGACGCATGTGCCCTATCGTGGCGCGGCCCCCGCGCTCAACGACATCGTATCGGGCCAGATCGAGTTCATGGCGGTGAACCTGCCGCCGGCGATCGGTCTGGTGAAAAGCGGACAGGTGACGCCGCTGGCGGTGACGACGCGCAGCCGCGCCAGCGCCTTGCCGGATGTCAGGACCGTCGAGGAATCCGGCTTCGCGGGCTACGAGACCGTCGCCTGGTTCGGGCTTCTGGCCCCGCAGGGCGTGCCCGAGCCGATCATTGCCCGGCTCCACGCCGAAATCGGGAAGGCATGCGCAGACCAGGAGGTACAGCAGAAGCTCGCAGTGCTCGGCGGAGAAACCGTCTGCAATACGCCGGCAGAGTTCAGGGCGTTTCTCACCGCCGATATCGCCCGCTGGAAGGACGTCGCGGCGAAGGCCAACATCGCATTGCAGCCGCAATAGCGCTGAGAACGGCCAGGCGTGGCCACACAGCCTCAGGCCTTCCCCGCCACGCCCGCCTGCGCAAACGTCGCCATCCCGCCATGGATCGCCGCCGCGGCCTTGACCAGGCTCGCTGCCAGCGCGGCCCCCGTCCCCTCGCCCAGCCGCATGTCGAGCGCCAGCAGCGGCTGCTTGCCGAGCCTGGCCAGAACTTGCGCATGCGCGCCCTCGGCCGAGAGGTGGCCCGCCAGGCAGTGGTCGAGCGCCGAGGGCTCCAACGCGTGCAGGATCGCGGCGGCCGCGCAGACGACATAGCCATCGAGGATCACCGGGATGCGCTGCAGGCGGGCAGCGAGGATCGCGCCGCAGATCGCCGCCATTTCACGCCCGCCGAAGCGCCGCAGCACTTCGAGCGGATCGTTCAGATGCGCGGCATGGAGGGCGAGGCCCGCTTCCACCGCCGCGACCTTGCGCGCAAGGCCGGCATCGTCGACGCCGGTCCCCCGCCCGCACCACATCGCCGCTTCGCCGCCATAGAGCGCGGCATAAATCGCCGCCGCCGAGGTCGTATTGCCGATGCCCATCTCACCGAGGCAGAGCAGGTCCGCGCCGCCCGCCAGCGCCTCCATGCCGAAGGCCATGGTGGCGACGCAGGCGCGCTCGTCGAGCGCGTCTTCGTGCGTGAAATCGCCGGTCGGCAGATCGAGCGCGAGATCGAAGACCTTGAAGCCGAGATCGAACGCCGCGCAGATCTGGTTGACCGCAGCCCCGCCGGCGGCAAAATTCTCCAGCATTTGGCGCGTCACCGCCTGGGGATAAGCCGACACACCCTGCGCGACGACGCCATGGTTGCCGGCGAAGACGCAGACGAGGGGCCGGTCGACGCGCGGGGACGCCTTGCCCTGCCAGGCGGCGAGCCATTCGGCGATCTCCTCCATGCGGCCGAGACTCCCGGCGGGCTTGGTGAGTTGTCCATCGCGGGTCCGCACCGCGTTGGCGGCTGCCATGTCGGGGCCGGGCATCTGCGCGAGCAGGCCGCGAATGTCGTCGAAGGGCAGTCCGGAGGCGGGCATGGTCATCTCGGGCAGCGGCGCGACTCTTGGGCCCGGCGCTTCGCCATGGCGGCCGGTTCGTCGCTGCTGCTATAGGCTCGAGGCGGACAAGACAATCGAGGGCGGCCCTGACAGATGAGCGGCGCGGCGCAGGACGAGATCGCGACGGCGCGCGGACCGGAGCCCGCCTGGCCGGGCTGGCTCGTCGCGACCGCGATCTGCGTGCGCTTCTATTCGCGCCTGCCGGTGCCGCGCCTGACCGGCGAGGGCGATACCCACGCCCTGCCGGATTTCAGGGTCGTCCCGCGCGCCGTGCCGTTGGCTGCACTGGTGATCGGCCTGCCGGCGGCGCTGGTCGTGCTCGGGGCCGGGTTTGCCAGCCTCCATCCGATGCTGGTCGCGGCGCTCGGGATCACGACCCTCGTCGTCAGCACCGGCGCCTTTCATGAGGACGGGCTCGGCGACAGCGCCGACGGGCTGTTCGGCGGCCAAACGACCGAGCGGCGGCTGGAGATCATGAAGGACAGCCGGGTCGGCTCTTTCGGCGCGGTCGCGATCGCGCTGGCTCTCCTGTTGCGGGTGACGGCGCTGGGGTCGATCGTCGCGGCGGCCGGCGGATGGGTCGCGGCGTCCACCCTGCTCGTCGCCGCGATGGCATCGCGGGCCGCGGGGGTCAGGCTGCTCGCCTGTGAGAGCCCCGCGCGGACAGGCGGCGCATCGGCGGCAGTCGGCCGGCCCAGCTCTGCGACGGCATGGATCGCGATCGGCCTCGCCGCCACGCTCGGCCTCGGGTTGACGCTGGCCGCGAAAGCGCCGCCCAACGGACTGCTGCTGGCGCTCGCGCTCGCTGCCCTGGCGACGCTCGGCCTTGCGCGTCTGGCGCGGCGGCTGATCGGCGGCCAGACCGGCGATATCGTCGGCGCGGTGCAGCAGGTCACGGAGATCGCGGTCTATCTCGGCTTCGCACTGGCGCTCGGCGGAGTCCGGCCATGAGCGCGGCTTCCAGCCCCTGCGTCAAAATCTGCGTGATCGACCCGGTGAGCCGGCTCTGCGAGGGCTGCGGCCGGACGCTGGCCGAGATCGCACAATGGGCGCGCATGAGCGAGCCGGAGCGGCTGGCGGTGATGGCTCGGTTGGCGGAGCGCCTGAAGACGCGTGGCTAGGCCAGCAGAGACCAGACGAAGCGCGTCGCCACAACGAGCAGGAAGATCCCGAACGTGACCTCCAGCCGGCGCTTCGACAGACGATGGGCGAGCCGCGCGCCGATCGGGGCAGTCCAGATCGAGGTCGGGATGAAGAGGATGAACCCGATCAGCGAGACATAGCCGAGCGAGAGCGGCGGCAACACTGCCATCTTCGGCCAGCCGGCATAGATGAAGCCGAGCGCGCCGGGGATCGAGATCAGCACGCCGAGCCCCGAGGAGGTCGCGACCGCCTGATGGATCGGCCGGCCGTAAAAGGTCATGAACAGGCTGGAAAGCTGCCCGCCGCCGATACCCATCAGCGCAGACAGCACGCCGATGACCGCGCCATAGACACTCATCAGCACTTTGCCGGGTATCTCGGTGCCGAGCTGCCAACGATCCGAGGCGAAGAGCAGACGCAGCGCGCTCGCGACCGCGACGAAGACGAAGACGATCTTGAACAGGTCGGGCGGGGCGAAGCGGGCGATATAGCTGCCGGCGACGACGCCGAGCACGACAGGAACCGCCCAGATCTTCAGGATGTCGAGATCGACGAGGCCCTTGGCGCGGTGCGCGTTGAAGGAGCGGATCGAGGTCGGGATGATGATGGCGAGCGAGGTTCCGACGCAAAGCGGCATCCGCACATCCTCCGGCACGCCGATGACGCGGAAGATCTCGTAGAGGACGGGCACAATGACCGCGCCGCCGCCGACGCCGAACAGCCCGGCCAGGATTCCCGTGAACGCGCCCGCGACCACGAGCGAAACGGCCAGGAAGGCGAGATCGCCCATGGGGATTGCAGCAAGCATGGAGGTTTTGGGTCCGGTCGCGGTCGTGAGCGCCCGCTGTGGGCGAATTCAGCGCCTGCGGCAAGCCGCAGGAGGCAGATCTGCCATGCCGCAAAACTCCTTTGCCAAGAAGCAAAAGCCGGACCGCAGGACGCACCCATGCATGCCTTGGTTGCAATGCAGACCGTCCGCTGCGGAGGCTCGACCGGCGCTCGCTTCGCTGATGATCTCTCCCCGGCGTCGGGAAGACGCGGCAACCCACAAAACGAGCAAGGAGACATGGACGCCGCCCAGACCCGTTTCCATCGGATTTAAATCGTTTCAATCAAAAAAATCGAGGGAGGTCACCATGGCAGAGCAGACAGACAGACCAGATGAAAGAGGCGCGCTCTCGCGCCGGACCCTGATCAGCGCGACCGGGCTTGGCGCGCTGGCCGCCGCCGCAGGGCCGGTGTTGGCCCAGACCGCGGCCCCGGTCGGCCCGCCGAGCACGATCACCAATCCGCCGCGCGATTTCAGTCCACGCGGTCAGCCTACCACCTATTTCTGGGATCCCGACATCCTGACCATCGATCCGGCCTTCGGCGGGTTGGCGCAGCCCAACGCCCCAATCCAGCGGCTCTGGACCGGCGGGCTCTGGTGCGAGGGACCGGCCTGGAACGCACAGGGGCAATATCTGGTCTGGAGCGACATCCCACGCAACCGGCAGATGCGCTGGCTCGAGGATGACGGCCGCGTCACGGTGTTCCGCAGCCCCTCGGGCAACAGCAACGGCAACAGCTTCGATTTCCAGGGCCGGCAGCTGTCCTGCGAGCATCTCAACCGCCGCGTCGTGCGCTACGAACTCGACGGCTCTGCGACGGTGCTGGCGGATTCCTTCGAGGGCAAGAGGCTGAACTCGCCCAACGACATCGTCGCGCACCCCGACGGCAGCTACTGGTTCACCGACCCGCCCTATGGCGGGCAGCTCTACGAGGGTGCGCCCGATGTGGCGGGCGGGCCGAGCAACGCAAACGGCAGGATCAATCCCCGCCTCGGCCAGCCGCCCGGCATCGGCTTCTGGCGGCGCGAACTGCCGACGAACTGCTACAGGATCGACCCCAGCGGTCGCATCGACCTCGTCGTCACGGAGGCGCAGGTGCCCGATCCGAACGGGCTTTGCTTCTCGCCCGACTTCAAGAAGCTCTATGTCGCATCGACCGGCAAGGGACCGGGCGACACCGGGCCCGGCGGCAAGGGCGACATCCACGTCTTCGATGTCGGCACGGACAACAAGCTCTCCAACCAGAAGCTGTTCTCCGACTGCATGCTCGACGGCGTCAAATGCGGGCCCGACGGCCTGCGCTGCGATGTCGAGGGCAATCTCTGGGCCTCATCCAATGCCGGCCGCTCGGTCGGCTACAGCGGCGTGCTGTGCTTCAACCCGGCCGGCAAGCTGATCGGGCGGATCAGGCTGCCGGAGATTTGCGGCAACATCTGCTTCGGCGGCCCAAAGCGGAACCGCTTGTTCATGGCGGCGAGCCAGTCGCTCTATGCGGTGTATCTGGGCACGCAGGGAGCCGGCCCGGGCTGAAGGCTCTGCCCGAGGGGTCGGCCGGGCGTTGAACCGCCCGGCTGGCCCGCTCAGGCGAAGATCGCCTCCAGCTTGAGCAGCGAGCCGGTCCAGCCATGGGTGTGGCCGGCGACCGCCTTCTCGTCGACGAGCTGTTCGTGCAGCAGCGTCAGGATGGTGACGTCGCCATCGGCCTTCAGCGTGACCGTGACCTTCGAGACCCGGTCCGGCGTCGTGATCCAGGACCAGCTGAAGACCAGCCGCTCGTTCTCCACGACCTCGTGGTAGCGGCCTTGCACCTGATGGCGCTCGCCATTGTTCTCCAGCATGACGATGCGGTAGACGCCGCCGATGCGCGGATCGAGCTCGGCCTCGATCGTCTCGACATTCTCCGGCCCGAACCAGCGCGTCAGCAGCTTCGGGTCGGTCCAGGCGCGGTAGACCTCGCTCGGCGCGGCATTGAGCCGACGCTTCATCGTCAGGCTCGGGCTGGTCGCGGTCGCGGGCTGGGGCGTGGTCATCGCGGGCGGCTCCCTTGATCAGTCCGAGACGCCGTCGCGCCCGGCGATCGTCATGCACGTCGCGCTCAGCACGGCGCACAGCTTCGGCACGCCACCTTTCACCGCAAAGACATCGGCCGTGGCGAGCGTAAGCGTGCGGCCGGCCTTGACCACCCTGCCCTTCGCCAGCAGCGTCTCGCCGGCGGCTGGGGCGAGCAGGTTGATCTTGAACTCGACCGTGAGGATGCCCGCGCCCTCCGGCATCAGGCTGAGCGCCGCATAGCCAGCGGCCGAGTCGGCGATGCTCGAGACAGCGCCGGCATGGACGAAGCCATGCTGCTGCGCGAGATGATCCGAGATCGGCAACTCGATCTCGACCTCGCCGGATGCGATGCGGACCAGCCGCGCGCCGAGCGTCGTCATGAAACTCTGCTTGCCGAAGCTCGTCTCGATGCGCCGGACGAGCGCGGCCTCTGCCTCTGGCGTCGACATCGGTCGATCCTATTCGGCGGCGAGAATGAGGTCGTGATCGCGCGAGACATGCGCGACCGCCGCCCGCAACTCGCCAAGCCCCGCATCGGCTCCGACGCAATGCTCGGCGAGATGGCGGCGGAACAGGCGCGAGCCGCGCCGGCCCGGAAACAGCCCGACGAGATGGCGCGTGAAGGCGTGCAGCCTGCCGCCGCGCGCGAGATGGGCTGCGATCGCGGGCTCCAGCGCCTCCAGCATGGCGAAGGCGTCCGCCACGGGGGCGGCCTCCCCGAACAGCAGCGGATCGACCCGGAGAAGGATTTCCGGGTTCTGGTAGGCCTCGCGCCCGATCATGACGCCATCGAGCCGGGCGAGATGGCTGGCCCATTCGTCCGGGTGCCTGATTCCGCCATTGATCGAGACCGGCAGATCGGGGTTGGCCGCTTTCAGCCGATAGGCCCGGTCATAGTCGAGCGGCGGAACCTCGCGGTTCTCCTTGGGCGAAAGTCCCTGCAACCAAGCCTTTCGCGCATGCACGATCAGGCCATCGACGCCGGCCGCGCGGACGGCGGCCGTCAACTCGTCGAGCGCGGCTTCCGGGTCCTGCTCGTCGACGCCGATGCGGCATTTCACCGTGACGGGGATGGAGACAGTCGCTTTCATGGCCGCGACGCAATCGCCGACCAGCGCCGGCTCGCGCATCAGGCAGGCTCCGAAGGCGCCGCCCTGCACCCGGTCGGACGGGCAGCCGCAGTTCAGATTGATCTCGGCATAACCGAAATCCGCGCCGATGCGGGCGGCTTCAGCCAGCAGCGCGGGATCGTTGCCGCCGAGCTGGAGGGCGACAGGCTGCTCGACCGCGTCGAACCCGATCAGGCGCTGACGATCGCCCCGGATCACAGCCTGCGCGGTCACCATCTCGGTGTAGAGCCGCGCCCGGCGCGACATCAGGCGATGGATGACGCGGCAGTGCCGGTCGGTCCAGTCCATCATCGGCGCGACGGAGAAGCGCATGTCGGCGGGTGAAAGCAGGCTCATAGCAGGCTGCCTAGCAAAAAAACCGGCGCCTCGCACCCTCGCCGTGATTGGCTGGCTGGTCGAGGACGCGGCATCGGCAGCAGCGAGTCGCGCGCGGCCCGGCGGCCGCCATCGCGAGACGGCGGACGTGGCCGGAGCCTTGTCGAGCAAGAGCCTTGGGCGAGCAAGCGAGCGGCGCTCGGGTTGCCTGTTCCCGCAAATGATCTTACATTCAAAAAAAGCGATATTTTGGGAGGCGACATGCTCAATCGCAGGAGTTTGCTGCTCGGCGCAGCCGCCGCCGGACTGCTCGACACAGGCGCTCCGGCCCTGTCTCAGGTCGTGGCCAGCGCGAAGCTTGGCGACCGGGCGATATCAATCCTGAGTGACGGGGCTTTCGAGATGCCGCGCTCCATGCTGGCCAGAGATGTCGCCGGCGAGGTCATTGCGCAGGCGACGAAGGGGGCAGGGCCGACAACGAACGTGCTCAACGTCACATGCATGAGGCAGGGCGACCGGGTCGTGATGTTCGACTGCGGCTCGGGCGCGAATTTTCTCGCGGGCACCGGCAAGCTCGCCGCCAGTCTGGAGGCCGCCGGCATTGCGCCTGACAGCGTCACGCATGTGCTGTTCACCCATCTTCATCCCGACCATTTCTGGGGGGCGCTGGACGATTTCGACACGCCGCTCTTCCCCAACGCGACCTGGATCGCCGACCGGCGCGAGGTCGCCTTCTGGTCCGACCCGAAGGTCTTTCAGAAGCTGCCGGAAGACCGGCATGCCTTCGCCGCCGGGGCCCAGCGCATCATCAAGGCGCTCGGCGATGCGCTGGAGCTCAAAGAAGCTGGCTCGGAATGGCTTCCCGGCGTCGCCGCCGTCGATACGGCGGGCCATACGCCGGGGCATGTGTCGTTCGAGTTGAAAGGGCCGGGTGACCCCGTCTTCGTGCTCGGCGACGCGCTGACCCATCCGATCGCCTCGTTCGCCCATCCGGAATGGCGCCCGGTGTCCGATTTCGACGCGGATCGCGCGGTCGCCACCCGCAAGCGACTGCTCGAACGCGCCGCGGACGAGAAGGCGCAGGTCATCGGCTACCATCTCGTAGGCGGGATCGGCCGGGTCGAGCGTTCAGGGACCGCATTTCGCTTCGTGGCCGCAAGCTGACCCGGACAGCTTCGGCGCGGGCAACGTCAAAGTCCGTTGATCGGCACCTTGAGAAAGCGCTTGCCGCTCTCGTCGGGTCGCGGCAGTTCGCCGCCCTTCATGTTGATCTGCAGCGACGGGATGATCAGCCTGGGCATTGGCAGGGTCGCATCGCGCGCCTCGCGCATCGCGACGAATTCGTCCTCGGTGATCCCATCGCGGACGTGGATGTTGTGCGCCCGCTGCTCGGCGACCGTCGTCTCCCAGCGGATGTCGCGACCATTCGGCCCATAGTCGTGACACATGAACAGCCGGGTTTCCGGCGGCAGCGACAGAACGCGCTGGATCGATCGGTAGAGCGTCCGAGCATCGCCGCCGGGAAAGTCGGCGCGGGCCGAGCCGCCATCCGGCATGAAGAGCGTATCGCCGACGAAAGCAGCATCGCCGATGAGATGAGTCATGCAGGCCGGCGTATGTCCCGGCGTATGCATGGCGACAGCCCTGAGACCGCCGATCGCATAGACGTCGCCATCCGCAAACAGCCGGTCGAACTGGCTTCCGTCGCGCTGGAAGTCGGTTCCCTCGTTGAAGACCTTTCCGAACGTGTCCTGAACGACGACGATGCCTTCTCCAATGCCGATCTTGCCACCGACCCTGCCCTGGAGATAGGGGGCAGCCGACAGGTGGTCGGCATGGACGTGGGTTTCGATCAGCCACTCCACGCTCAGGCCCTCGGCCTCGACGAAAGCGACGATCCTGTCGGCTGATTCATAGGCGATGCGTCCGGCCGCGTAGTCGATATCCATCACGGAATCGATGATGGCGCAGGACGACGAGGCCGGATCCCTGACGACATAGCTCACCGTGTTGGTCGGCTCGTCGAAAAATGCTGTCACCTGCGGCTTGACCGAGAGATCGACTGCTTGAGGGACGCTGGACATGGTGGCCTCCATTCTCGGCATGGCGTCAGGATGCGGGGCGCGCTGCGGCTGCCGTGGATGCCTTTGACGCCAGCATGCGGGCGACAGCCATTCCGACGAACATGGCGACCACGAAAGTAATCGCCGCCGGTGAACCCTGGCCGAGCGCGGTCAGCGCCGGGCCCGGGCAAAAGCCCGCCAGACCCCAACCGACTCCGAAGATGGCAGAACCAACCAGAATGCGGCTGTCGATCGCGGACGCGGTCGGCACGGAAAAGCGCTCCGCGAAGACCGGTTTCGGCCGACGCAGGACAAACCGAAATCCGAGCATGGTCACCGCAATGCCGCCCGCCATGACGAAAGCGAGGCTCGGGTCCCATGTCCCTGCCGGTATCGCCGCCAGATCGAGAAAGTTCAGCACCTTGGCCGGATCGGACATCCCGGCGACGAGCAGGCCGACGCCGAAGAGCAGTCCGGCGAGAAACTGGGCGAAGATCGACATCCCGGCCTCACAAAACGTGGCGGACGACGGTGACCGTCGCAACCGCTGTCGCCATGAAGACCAGCACCGCGACCAGCGAACGCAGGGAAAAACGGGACAGGCCGCAGATGCCATGCCCAGACGTGCAGCCATTGCCCCAGACCGAGCCGAACCCGACCAGCAGCCCTGCGATGACCAGCACGAGCGCGCCTGCCTCGACCGTTTGGGGCGGCAAGCCGCCAGTCGTGGCGAAATAGGCCAATGGCGCGATGACGATACCTCCGACAAAGGCGATGCGGCCGGCGAGAGCGCTGTCGCCATAGGGAGGCAGGAGTCGCGACGCGATCCCGCTGATGCCGGCGATGCGCCCCTGGAACAGCATCAGCATAACCGCCGACAGACCGATCAACGCGCCTCCGATCAATGAGGCAAGCGGCGTGAACTGCGTTGCAGTCATCTCAGCGCGTCCCCGGACGGCAAGTGCTTATGCCCACAAGCGCATAGGCCGGGCAGAATCGAAACAGGGCGGCGCCAAGCATCGCCACTCCCCAGACCGTCAGCGCGTATTTCCAGGCGCCCCAGCCGACCAGCCACCCGGCCGCAGGCGGCAGGAACGGCGCTGCAACAAGCGCCAGACCCACTGCAAAGCGGAGAACACGATCGATTCCACCGACATTCATGACCTACCCCCTGAAACATAATTACATTCATATGTATGAATGTAATTATGTCAATCTGGTGGTGGTGATCAGCGGCGGAAGATGTTCCGGATCGAGCCTTCCATCAGGAAGGCGATGCCGAGACGCGCGCCGAGCATCATGCCGGCGATGGCGAGCGGCCAGGACAGCGCCATCATCGAGCCGGCCGAGACGCCCTGCCCGATCGTGCAGCCGCCCGCCAGGATGCCGCCGCCGCCCATCATCACCGCGCCGAGCAAATGCCGGCGCATCTCGTGATGGTCGTCGAAGGCTTCCCAGCGAAACTCTGCGTCGAACAGCGCCGAGGCGAAAGAGCCGCAGACGACGCCGACAATGGTGCCGATGCCGAAATCGAGCAGCCCGGCCGGCGTGGTGAGCACGGCATAGAGCGCGCGGCCCACCGGCGAGACGAAAGTCAGGCTCTGCGCGCGCGGATTGGCCGCGAACTCGTCGATGGCCACGCCGGTCGCCCACCAGCCCAGCACCACGCCCAGGCCCAGCGTCAGCCCCGCCATGAGCAGGCGCGGCGAGCGGCGCAGGCGCGGGTCGATCAGCACCGCGCCTGTCAGGACGAGGAAGGCCATGGCGGCCAGAGGCAGCCTGACATCGCCAAGGCCGAGCCAGCGCAGGACCGATGGCAGATCGCCCTGCACGGAGCCCGGCACGGCGACCGCGATCCGCTCCAGCCCGTCGATGCGCAGCGGCGCGAGCATGCCGCGCAGGGTCGCATAGGCCGCCGCGCCGAACACGATCATCACGATCAGGCTGCGCAGATCGCCCGCGCCGAGCCGCACGAGCGAGCCGAAGCCGCAGGTTCCGACAAGCGCCATGCCGACGCCGAACAGCAGCGCGCCGAGCAGGATGGCGAACCAGGGAATGGCGTTGGGCACATAGGTCGAAAGGCCGGGCGTCAGCAGGCCGCTCCAGACCAGCGCCTGCGTGCCTAGAAGCGCAACCGCCAGCGCCAACCCGAAAATCCGCAGCCGGCGGCTGTCGCCGCCGATCCAGAGATCCTCGATCGCGCCGAAGGAGCATAGCCGGGCGCGCCGGGCGGTGAACCCGCATGCAGCCCCGATCACCGCGCCGGCGAGCGTCAGGGTCCAGGGCGACAGGGGAGCCATGGCTCAGGGCCGGGTCCGATGAGGCCGGCGGGCCGTCAATCGTTGGCCGGCGGCTTCGGGGGCCCGCAGAAAATGTCGTAGATCACCGAGATCATGCGGCGGACATCGTCATTGGCGAGGCTGTAATAGATCGCCTTGCCGTCGCGGCGGGTGGTCACGAGCTGGTCGAGCCGCAGCCGCGCCAGTTGCTGCGAGACCATGGGCTGGCGCAGCGAGAGGATGTTCTCGAGTTCCGTCACCGTGCGCTCGCGCTCGGCCAGCAGACAGAGCAGCAGCAGCCGGTTCTCATGCGAGAGGGCCTTGAGGAAGTCGCTGGCCTTGCGGGCCTTGCGCATCAGGATGTCGAGCTCCGGCGAGAACTCATCGCCATCGCGCAGTTCACTCTCGATGGCCTTGGATACGATCGCGGTCATTGGGTCGTCACCATCGCGGCCGTGCCGCTCCTGATCTGTTCGCGGGGAGCCATGCCGGCCAGCATGCTGCCGAGCAAGCCCCAGAAAGCGTCGTCGCCGGGATAGCCGGTGATGCGGCCGAGTTCCCGCCCCTCGTCGAGAAGCACGAAGGTCGGGGCGGCGACGACCGGCTCGCGGAGGCCAGGCATCGTCGTTCCGCCAGCCACGACCTCGACGCGCCGCAGTGGCGCGACCCTGCCCTCTGCCGTCCTGAGATAGATCGGGCCGACCTCGCGCTCGAAACGCGCGCACCACGGACAGCCGTCGCGGGTGAACATCACGAGTTCGGCGGCATGGGCAGCAGCGGACCACAGCACGGACGGCATCGAAAGGCATGCGGCGAGAAACAAGGATCGGATCGACATCAGCCTAGCATAGTCGTATTCCTATATTTATACCAGATATGCTCGCATGCGATCGCGATCCCGTTCGAGGACAGGCCGCAGGCGCCGTGGGAGAGACCGCCGATGCTAACGCGCCGTCATGTTCTCGCAGCCGGTCTGGCCAGTCTGGCGACGCCGGCTCTTGCGACGCCGGCTCTTGCGCGCGCGACGCTCGGCGATGACGGGCTCTATCATCTCGACTGGTATCTGGAGAGCTTTCTCGACCTCGCCGAGGACATCGACGCGGCAACGGCAAAGGGCAAGCGCTTCGCGGTGATGTGGGGGCTGAAAGGCTGCCCCGCCTGCCGGCGCATGCATCAGGTCCACCTCGCCGACCCCGCGATCGAGGGCTACATCAAGGCGAATTTCGAGATCCTGCATCTCAACATCATCGGTGCGCGCATCGCCGCCGATCTCGACGGAAGCAAGCTCGGCGAAAAGGCGCTCGCCGCGCGCTACGGCATCGAGGGCACGCCCTCGATCCAGTTCTTTCCTGAAGCCTCGCAGGGGCTCGGAACACGCGCCCCTGCCGCCCGCGAGGTCGCCCGGTTGCCCGGCCTGCCGGAACCGACCGAATTCCTGGCCATGTTCCGCTTCGTCCGCGAAAAGGGCTATGAGCGCGGCTCCTTCGCCGAGTGGGCGAAGAAGGCCTGAGGTTCATCCGAGCCGGAAGACCGGCCGCAGCCCGAGCCCGATCGCGCTGCCGATGAAGGCCGCCGCGACCCAGACCCAGCCCGACAGACTGCCCGAGGCCAGCGCTGAAAAATACGCGCCGATATTGCAGCCATCCGACAGCCGCGCGCCATAGCCCATCAGGAAGCCGCCGAGCGCGGCCCCGAGCCAGGCGCGGCGGCCGCCGCCGCTGGTGGGGGCAAAGCGCGCGCTCAAGCCCGCCGCAAGCGTCGCACCCGCGACGATGCCGAAATCCATGACGGAGGTGATGTCGGCAAACACGCTGGCCGCGAGTGGGCCGGAATTGCCCTGCCAATAGAGCCAACCAGCGGGCGCAAAGCCGATGGCGGCGGCTAACTTCGAGCCCCAGAGCGTGAAGCCCGCCGTCTCGCCCCAGGGACGCCCGGCAAGAAGCAGGGTCAGCGCGCTCATGGCAGCGAGGCCGAACGCGCCCCAGGCGAGCGGCCAGGGTTGGAGGATCAGACCGCGCCATGTCGGCCGGGGGGCGGCGGGCGGCGCGGGTATGGCGCGAATGATCGCGACGAAGATCGCCAGATGCAAAGCCAGAGCCGCAGGCCAGCCGAGCCAGTCCTGCGTCGCGCCGCTCTGCCACACCGGCAGCCGCCACCAGAAGCCGAGATGGGCCGCCCCGACGACCGAGCCGAGGATGAAGAAGGCGAGCGTCATGACGAGCCGCGCATTGCCGCCGCCAAGCGCAAACAGCGTGCCCGAGGCGCAGCCGCCGCCGATCTGCATGCCGATGCCGAACAGCACCGCGCCGATGACGAAGGAGATGCCGATCGGCGTGACGAAGCCGTTCAGCGGCAGGCCGAAAGCGCTCCCCTGCGCCAGCAGCGGAAAGAAGACGAGGCTTGTCAGCGCCAGCGCCATGGCCTGCGCGCGAAAGCCGGAAAAATCCCCCCGCTCCAGCGCCGCGCGAAAACTGCCGGCGAAGCCGAATGTGGCCTGGAACAGGACGAACCCCAGCCCACCGCCGACAAGCGCCAGCAAAGGCACGCGCCAGCTTACGCCATACAGCGCGGCCAAAAGGGCGATGGCGGCGAGCGCGACCGCCGCGCAGCCGACGACGACGCCCTGCGGGCGCGGCAGGACGCGCGGCGTCCGGTGGAGCGATGGCGTTCCGGCGATGGTCATGCATCAGCCCCTCTCGCTTGCGCAATGACGGCCCTTGCGCTCGCGGTGAAGTCACGAAATGGCGAAGCCGGCGGCGCCCGACCGGCGTCACGCGATAGTGAGCCCCGGTTGAAGGCGCGGCGTTCTATCGGGAGCCGCAGAGGAGGACGCCATGTCAGAGTCACCCGATCGTCGTCGCATCCTGAAGGCGCTGGCGCTTGGCGCTGCGCCGGCCGTGATCGCAGCCGGCCCCGTCCGCGCGCAGGTCGATGCCGGCTACCGCGTCGTTCCCTCGACATTGCCGTTCGCGAGGCTGGAGGAGGCCGTCGCCGCCGCGATCAAGGCCGCGGGAATGAACGCGGTGACGCGCGCATCCGCCAGCGACGGGGCGCGGGCGCGCGGCGTCTCGATCCGGGGCGACATCGTCTTCGGCGTCTTCCGCAACGATTTCGCGGTGCGGATGCTGGCGGCCAATGTCGACGCCGCCATCGAGGCCCCGGTCAGGCTCCATCTCGTCGAGGAGCCGGACGGCACGACGAGCATTCGCTACCATCTGCCGAGCGCCGTGTTCGGCCAGTATGACGGCGACGCGATCAAGGCGATCGGCCGCGAACTCGACCCGATCTTCGCGAAGATCGTGGCCGAGGCCGTGGCCGCCTGAGCGAAACCTATTTGTTCACCGGCGATTCCGGATCGAACAGATAGGCCATCACGTCCTTGATCTGCTGCTCGTCGAGCACCTTGTTGGAGCCGAAGCGCGGCATGTTCGAGCAGGGCACCACCGCCATCGAGTTGTAGATCTTGGTGTAGGCGTCCTTCATAGCAGCAGCGTCGTATTTGCGGTCCTTGCCATAGGCGGCCAGACTCGGACCCAGCGTGCCGTAGCTGACCTCCTTGGGGTCGAGCTGGTGGCAGGCGAAGCAGTTGCCGCCCGCGACCGTGCCCGGCGGATCGGAGAACTGCCCGCCCCGGCCGTTATTGGCGACCGAATAGCCCTTCTTCCAGTCGCCCAGCAGCTTGCCGTCGGCGGGATACACGACCTTGGCGAGCTCGCGCTTGATGATCGCGTCCGATTCGGCCGAGGTGGCGTTGTTGCGCGTGACGTTGCAGACGCTCAGCGATTCGTCAGGCGCAATGCGCGCCTGCCATTCGGGCGAGGCCTTGCCGAAGGTCGATTTGACATAGGCCTCGACAGTGGCCTGGCTCGGCTTCTGCTGGGCCGAAGCCGGGCCTGCCAGCAGGAGGGCGGCGAAGGCGGCGACGAAAACGGTTCTGTTCATCGGTTTCGTCCTCTCAGCGCTTGATCGACGGCACGGCGATCTCGCCGCCGGCCGCTTGCTTCTGCAAAAAGACGGTCAGGGCGGTCAGGCTGTCGGAACCGTATTCGGGCACGGGCCAGCGCTGCTGGCGATAGCAGTCCCAGAGGCGGTGCTGCATCGTCCGCAGCGCGCTCTGCGAGACGCGATAGGTCGGCCAGGACGCCATCGTCGCCTGCGCCGTTGCGCCCTGCACCGAGAGATTCGGCAGGCCCTGAAGCCGGATGCGCTTGCCCTCCTCGGCGTGGCAGGTCGCGCAGGAGAAATCCATCACGCCGCCCCGCCGGTAGAACAGCTCCTCGCCGACCGCCGCCATCTCCAGCTCCTTGGCGTGCTTGAGCTGCGGCTCGATCTTCATCCCGCTCGACTTGTTGGCGATGAAGGCGGTCAGATCCTCCATGTCCGAGGCGCGGCCCGAGCCCGAGAAGCGCCGCGCCACGACATCCTTGGTGTCGAGGCCCTGGAGCTTGTCCATGCACCAGAGCAGGCGCTGCTCGGTGTCCATCACCCTGTCCGAATCGGCGAAATAGCGCGGCAGCTTCGCGAAGGCGCCTTCGAGCTTACCCGGTCCCTCGCCGAGATCGCAGCTTTCGAGCGAGACGTTCTTCGTGCCCCGCTTTTCCGCCCACAGCGCCTCGCCACGGTCGACCGCCAGGAAGCCGGGGTTCGAGAACGGGTCCGACAGCATCTGCCGGTAGCGCTCGATCTCCTTCTCGCTGTCGTCTTGCGGCGGCGACTGCGCGGTGAGATGACCGGCTGCGAGCGTCATCACGGCCGCCAGCACGGCCGCGCCGATGGTGGGGAGCTTCATCCCTAGCCCTTTCGTTTCCTCAAGCGGCCGCTTTTGCGACCTTCGTTGCACATCCCTCTCTGCCGGAGGGACTTTACATTCACAGAAAACAATATCACGATAGGTGAGAATGATCGCCAAGCGGCGCTGCCGTCAAGAGCGAAACAAGAACATTTCGAAGGAGGAAACACGATGCCGCTCCGTTCCAACGGGCTCACCCGTCGCAGCACGATCACAGCCGGCGCGATGGCCGCCTTCGCAAGCCTGCTGGGCGCTCGCATGGCGTTCGCCGACGAGAAGGCGGTGATGGCCGAGATCAAGAAGCTCTATGGCGACAAGCCGATGGCCGAGGGCAAGATCAGGCTCGACATCCCCGAGATCGCCGAGAACGGGCTGGTCGTTCCGGTCAATGTCGAGGTCGACAGCCCGATGACGGAGGCCGACCATGTCAAGGCCGTCCACATCTTCGCCGACGGCAATCCGCAGCCCGGCATCGTCAGCTACAGCTTCACCCCGGCCTGCGGAAAGGCCTCGGCCGCGACCCGCATGCGGCTGGCCCAGACGCAGAACATCGTCTGCGTCGCCGAGATGTCGAACGGCTCGCTTCACATGGCCAAGGCCAATGTCAAGGTCACGATCGGCGGCTGCGGCGGCTGATCCAGCCCTCGCTCGCACGCGTCCGACCAGACCAACGAAATTCAGGTGAGGAAGCTCCCATGACCACCAAGCCCACCCCTCGCGTCCGCGTTCCGGCCAAGGCGGCCGCCGGCGAGATGATCGAGATCAAGACGCTGATTTCGCACGAGATGGAATCGGGCCAGCGCAAGGACGCGCAAGGCGCGACCATTCCGCGCAAGATCATCAACAGGTTCAGCGCGAGCTTCAACGGCAAGCCGGTCTTCTCGGCCGACTGGCACCCGGCGATCTCGGCCAACCCCTACCAGTCCTTCTTCTTCAAGGCGACGGAATCGGGCGAATTCACCTTCACCTGGAAGGATGACGACGGCTCCGAATACGTCTCGAAGAACAAGCTCGCCGTGGGCTGAGGCGTTCGCGGCCGCCGGTTCGCCGGAGGGCCACCCCCCGTCATGAATGAAGGCGCCGCCTCGCGGCAGCGCAAGTGGGCTGCATGTCGCGTGCGCCCAAAGGGAAAGTCATGGTCTCACGACGCGAATTCCTTCAGGCGACGGCGGCGGCGGCCGCGATCACGACGGCTGCCGGGCTCGGCCCGCTCGGCCGCGCCGCGGCGCAGCAGAGGCTGGCGCAGGCCGATATCCTGCGCTTCGAACCGCTGGGCACAGTGACGATCCTGCACGTCACCGACATCCATGCGCAGTTGATGCCGCTGCACTTCCGCGAGCCCTCGATCAATCTCGGCGTCGGCCCGGCCAAGGGTCAGCCGCCGCATCTCGTCGATGCCGGGTTCCGGGCGCACTTCGAGATCGCCGCCGGCTCGCCCGACGCCTTCGCGCTGACCTCGGATGATTTCGTCTCGCTGGCGAAGACCTACGGCAAGATGGGCGGCATGGACCGCGTCGCGACGCTGGTGAAGGCGGTCCGGGCCGAGCGCGGCGACGACAAGGTGCTGCTGCTCGATGGCGGCGACACCTGGCAGGGAAGCTGGTCCTCGCTGCAGAGCAAGGGCCAGGACATGGTCGACGTCATGTCGGCGCTGAAGACCGACGCCATGGTCGGCCACTGGGAATTCACGCTGGGTGCCGAGCGCGTCAAGGAGATCGCCGACAGCGCATCCTTCGCCTTCCTTGCCCAGAATATCCGCGACACCGAGTGGAACGAGCCGGTCTTCGCGCCGCGGAAGGTCTTCGAGAAGGGCGGGGTCAAGGTCGCGGTGATCGGGCAGGCTTTGCCGCGAACGGCCATCGCCAATCCGCGCTGGATGTTCCCGAACTGGGAGTTCGGCATCCGCGAGGAGGAGATCCAGAAGCAGGTCGACGAGGCGCGGGCCGAAGGCGCGGCCGTCGTGGTGCTGCTCTCCCATGACGGCTTCGACGTCGACAAGAAGCTCGCCTCGCGGGTCAAGGGGCTCGACGTCATCCTGACCGCGCATACGCATGACGCGATGCCCGGCCTGATCCGCGTCGGCGAGACCGTGCTGGTCGGTTCGGGCTCTCACGGCAAGTTCGTCTCGCGGCTCGATATCGCGACCAGCGGCGGCAAGGTTTCCGATATCCGCTTCAAGCTGATGCCGGTGTTCTCGGACGCGATCGCGCCCGACGCCGAGATGGCTTCGTTGATCGGAAAACAACGCGCGCCCTACGCCGCCGATCTCGCAAAGGAGATCGGCCGTACGGACTCGCTGCTCTACCGGCGCGGCAACTTCAACGGCACCTTCGACGACCTGATCTGCGACGCCATGCTGAGCCAGCGCGACGCCGAGATCGCGCTCTCGCCGGGCTTCCGCTGGGGCGGCACGCTCCTGCCGGGAGACGCCATCACCTGGGAGGCGATCACCAACGCCACCGCGATCACCTATCCCAACTGCTACCGCATGGAGATGACCGGCGCGCAGCTCAAGGAGATCCTCGAGGACGTCGCTGACAACATCTTCCACCCGGACCCGTATTTTCAGGGCGGCGGCGACATGGTCCGCATCGGCGGCATGGGCTACGCGATCGATGTCGGCAAGCCGATGGGCAGCCGCATCTCCGGCCTGACGCATCTGAAATCGGGCCAGCCGATCGAGGCGGCCAAAAAATACGTCGTCGCCGGCTGGGCCAGCGTCAACGAGGGCACACAGGGCCCGCCGATCTGGGACGTGGTGCGCAACCACGTCGCCGCGACGAAAACCGTCACCATCAAGCCCAACGACGCGGTGAAGGTCACGGGCGCATGAGCACCCGGTCCGCCTCCGCCCATCATCGAACAGAGGACACGACAGGATGACCTCGCCTCTCAACGACGAGACACTGAGCCGCCGCCGCTTCCTCGGTGCGGCGACCGCGGCCGGCGCAGGTCTTGCCGCCGTCGGGGCGGCACGCGCGCAGGCCCCCGCGCCCGACCCGCTGATCACCGATGTCCAGGACTGGAACCGCTATCTCGGCGAGGGCGTCGACAAGCGGCCCTATGGCACGCCTTCGCGCTTCGAGAAGCACATCGTGCGCCGCGACGTCTCCTGGCTGACCGCCTCGCCCGAATCCTCGGTGAACTTCACGCCGCTTCACGAGCTCGACGGCATCATCACGCCGTCCGGGCTGTGCTTCGAGCGCCATCATGGCGGCATCGCCGATATCGACCCGGCCAATCACCGGCTGATGATCCACGGGCTGGTCGAGAAGCCGCTGGTTTTCACCATGGAAGATATCAGGCGCATGCCGCGCCAGAACCATGTCCATTTCCTCGAATGCGCGGCGAATTCCGGCATGGAGTGGCGCGGCGCGCAGCTCAATGGCTGCCAGTTCACGCACGGCATGGTCCACAACGTGATGTATACCGGCGTGCCGCTGAAACTGCTGCTGGCCGAGGCCGGGCTCAAATCGAACGCCAAATGGCTGATGCTGGAAGGGGCCGACTCCTCGGGGATGAACCGCTCGCTGCCGGTCATGAAGGCGCTCGACGACGTTCTGATCGCGTTTGCCATGAACGGCGAGGCGCTGCGCCCCGAGCAGGGCTATCCGCTGCGCGCCGTCATTCCGGGCTGGGAGGGCAATCTCTGGGTCAAGTGGCTGCGCCGCATCGAAGCCGGCGACATGCCGTGGCAGGCCCGCGAGGAGACCTCGAAATACACCGACCTGCTCTCCGACGGCCGCTCGCGCCGCTATACCTTCATCATGGACGCCAAATCGGTGGTGACCAATCCCTCGCCGCAGGCGCCGCTGAAGCACAAGGGCCGCAATGTGCTTTCGGGCCTCGCCTGGTCGGGACGCGGCACGATCAGGCGCGTCGACGTCACGCTCGACGGCGGCCGGAACTGGCAGGCGGCGAGGATCGACGGCCCCGTGCTCGATAAGTCGCTGACGCGCTTCTATGTCGATTTCGACTGGGCCGGTCAGGAGTTGCTGATCCAGTCCCGCGCCACGGATTCGACGGGGTATCTGCAGCCGACCAAGGACGAGTTGCGCAAGGTGCGCGGCGTCAACTCGATCTACCACAATAACGGCATCCAGACCTGGCATGTGAAGGGCAATGGGGAGACCGAGAATGTCGAGATCGCCTAAGGCCGTCCTTCTGGCCGCCCTGTCCGCCGTCGCCATCGTGGTAGGCGGGCCGCTCGTGGCCCAGTCTCAGAAGCCCGGTGTCGCGAAACCCGTGGCGCAGGCAACCGCGCACGCAAAACTCGGCCTCGGCCGGCCTGCCCTCCCCGAAGAGATCAAGGCCTGGGACATCGACGTGCGGCCTGACGGGGTGGGCCTGCCGCCCGGCAAGGGCACGGTGAAGCAGGGCGACGAACTGTTTCAGGCGCAGTGCGCGAGCTGTCATGGCGAGTTCGGCCAGGGCAACGGGCGCTGGCCGGTGCTGGCCGGCGGCCAGGGATCGCTCAAGGCAGACCGCCCGGAGAAGACGATCGGCTCGTTCTGGCCTGATCTGTCGACGGTCTACGACTACATCCGCCGCGCCATGCCCTATGGCAACGCGCAGTCGCTCAGCGCCGACGAGACTTATGCGCTGACGGCTTATCTTCTCTATCTCAACGACATCGTGAAAGATGAGGAGTTCGAGCTGTCGGACAAGAACTTCACCACCGTGAAGCTGCCCAATGCCGGCTCATTCTACGACGACGATCGCGAGACGACCGAAAAAGCGTTCTGGGGCAAGGAGCCTTGCATGAGAAACTGCAAGCCCGAGGTGAGGATCACCGGTCGCGCCGCGGTGCTCGACGTCACCCCCGATTCGAAGTCGGCGCCGAAGGTCGACTGATGCGTCAGGCTTCCCAGACGCCGGGCTGGTTCGGCTTCGTCGCTGCTGCTGCGCTTTCCGCGTCTCCGGCCATCGCGGCCGGCGACAGGGCGCTGGGCGAGTACCTCTCATCCGAATGCACCGCCTGCCACCAGACCAGCGGCAGGCAGGTCGGCGGCATCCCGGCCATCGTCGGCTATCCGGCTGACCAGTTCATCGCGTTGATGGGGGCCTACAGGGACAAGCATCGCGAGAACCAGGTCATGCAGACGATCGCCGCGCGGCTGACGCAGGAGGAGCTTCTCGCACTGGCCGCCTATTACGAGAGTCTCAAGCCGGCGAAATAGACACGCCACACAAGGTCGTGAGCCCAAACAGAGCGCCGCAACAAGGCGTCAAAGTCCAACCATAAAAGCCAGAGGGAGGGTCAAGCCATGCATCTCGATCGTCGCACATTCATCCTGACGGGCCTGTCCGCCGCAGGCACGCTCGGCCTCGGCGCGCCGGCCGTCATCGGGCAGGCCAAGCCGCGGGTCGTCGTCATCGGCGGCGGCGCGGGCGGCGCGACCGCCGCGCGCTACATCGCCAAGGATTCGACAGGCGCGATCGCGGTGACGCTGGTCGAGGAGAACGAGGCCTACCAGACCTGCTTCCACTCCAATCTCTTTGTCGGCGGCTTCAGGAAATACGACGAGATCGTCCATCGCTATGACGATCTGGCGAAGAACCACGGCATCACGCTCGCCCGCGCCCGCGCCACCCAGATCGACCGCGACAAGAAGGAGGTCGTGCTCTCCACAGGCCAGCGACTGCCTTACGACCGCCTCGTCGTCTCGCCGGGCATCGACCTGAAATACGATTCCGTGCCCGGCTGGTCGAAGGATGTCGAGGAGCAGATGCCCCATGGCTGGAAGCCCGGCCGGCAGACGCAGCTGATCAAGGAGAAGCTCGACGCCGTGCCCAATGGCGGGACGATCGTGATGATCGCGCCGCCCAATCCCTATCGCTGCCCTCCCGGCCCGTATGAGCGCGCCTCGATGTTCGCCCATGCGCTGAAGAAGGCTGGCAAGACCAATTCCAAGGTCATCATTCTCGACCCCAAGGAGATGTTCTCAAAGCAGGGCGTCTTCCAGGCGGACTGGGAGAAGCGCTATGGCGCGATGATCGAATGGCTCGGGCCGAAGGTTCATGACGGCGTCAAATCGGTCGATCCGAAGACCAACACCGTCGTCACCGGCTTCGAAACCTACAAGGACTGCGCCTTCGTCAATGTCATCCCGGCGCAGATGGCCGGCGAGATCGCACGTTCGGCGGGGCTGGCGCCCGCCGGCGGCTATTGCGCGATCGACCCCGCGACGATGAAGTCCACCGCCGACGCCAACATTTTCGTGCTCGGCGACGCCTGCATCGCCGGCGACATGCCCAAATCCGCCTTCTCGGCCAACAGCCAGGCCAAGGTTGCCGCCATGGTGATCCGGGGCGAGTTGACCAACGCCCGGACCTTCCCGGCGCGCTACGTCAACACCTGCTGGTCGCTGGTCGATACCGACGACGCCATCAAGGTCGGCGGACGCTACGAACCAAAAGACGGCAAGATCACTGCGACGGAGACCTTCGTCTCCAAGCCCGGCGAGAGCGACGAACTGCGCAAGGAGACGCAGGCCGAGAACATGGGCTGGTATGCCGGCATCACCGCCGACATGTTCTCCTGACGCCATGCTGTCCCGACGCGCCTGCGCCGCCCGCGACCATTCGCGCCGGCGGCGCGGCTGGTCCGCGCGTGGCGCGCAGCCTATTCACATTGGACGAAATCGAAACGAAGGACGCCGCATGACACGCCTGATCTCCGCAGCCCTCCTGCTGACAACGCTGACGGCAGCGCCGGCATTCGCGCAGGACATCGCCGCCGGCGAACGCTCCTGGAACAAGTGCCGCGCCTGCCATCAGCTCGGCGAAACCGCGAAGAACGGCGTCGGCCCGCAGCTCAACGGCCTGTTCGGCCGCGTATCCGGCACCGTCGAGGGCTACAGCTATTCGCCCGCCAACAAGAACGCCGCTATCACCTGGGACGAGGCCGTCTTCGCGGAGTACATCAAAGATCCGAAGGCCAAGATTCCGGGCACCAAGATGGTCTTCGCCGGCATCAAGAACGAGCAGGAGATCAAGGACCTGACAGCCTTCCTGAAGCAGTACGGCAAGGACGGCAAGAAGCTCTGACGGTGTCCTGACCAGCCGGCATGACGGCCCTCGCCACGGCGAGGGCCGGTGCGCTCAGCGCATCATCGGCGGCCGGTCGAGCACCGCGCGCTGCTCGGCCGTGAGCGTCTGGTAGAACTCTCGGAGCGGGGCCTGCAGCGCCTTCACCATCTCAAGCCGCAATCCGATCTGCTTTTCCGCGAAGGCCAGCTTGTCGGGCGCGGCTGGCGGCGCCGCGACTTCGGCTGGCAGCGTGGCGCAAAGTTCGCGGGCGCGCAGGTCTATCGGCTCGACCAGCGCCTCCATCCTGGCCCAGGCCTCGCGTTGTCCTGAATCGAGCTTCAGGCGGCTGCGCAGATGCGCGCGGATGCCCGCCTCGATATGGATGCGCCCCTCGCAGAACGCCTTCGGCGATACGCGCGTTCCGGCCGGGCCGCCCATGGCGAAAGGGCCCGATGGTGGACCGGAGAACCGGCCATGGGGCATGCCTGGTTCGCCTGCGCCGGGCGGACCAAATCCGAACTGGGCCGGCTCCGCTCCGACAGCGCGGAGCTGGGCAAGCTGCGCCTTCGGCGGCTCGCCGGACGCGGAGGACGCGCTGGCGATCATGTTGGCGGCGGGCACGACCGCCAGCATGAGCAGCGGCAGCACGAGACGGGGCGGCTTCATGACGAACTCCTTTGGGCCACTCTGGATGGCTGAAGCCTAGGCGCGTCATGCTTCCTGCGTTTGTCTGGCGACCGGCCTTTTGGTTTCCGTCGGTATCGCCCGGTCTGCTGCATGCAGCGCGGCCTTATCGATGCCGTCACATTTTTTGATTTGCGCTTCCGGCTGGCGGCCATGATCCTCGCGCACCCTCGGGTTGCAGGGAGCGCGCCATGAAACTCGCCATGCGGCAGCCGCGCCGGACGATCGGCGAGGTCCTTCGCGACGCCCGCGCGAGCATCGGCGCGTCGCAGCTCGATCTTGCGCTGCGGCTCGGCATCTCCCAGCGCCATGTCAGCTTCGTCGAGACCGGGCGCTCGCGCCCGAGCCGCGACCTGATCCTGAACTGGATGACTGAGACCGCCGCGCCGCTCTCGATCCGCAACGCTGCGCTGCACAGCGCGGGTTTCGCCGTGACAAGCGAGGAGCCGATTCCGGCCAACGACGCCATGCGCCAGACGCCCGCCGTCGTCGAGCGCGTGCTCGCGGCACACGAGCCGCTGCCGGGGATGGTCTTCGGGGCCGACTGGCGGATGGTCTCGCTCAGCCCGAGCGGGCAATGGCTCTTCGCCATGGTGATGCGCGAATTCCTGGCGGGTGTGCCCGACATCGCGCACGGTTGGGACATGCTGGCGGGCCTTGGCCATGAGGGCGGGCTGCTCTCGCGCATGCGCGACCCGTGGCGCGTCGGCGGCGCGCTGCTCAACCAGCTCCGCATCGAGCAATGGACAAGGCCGGCGCTGAGGCCGCGCATCGACCGCGTGGAACAGGCGCTGCGGCTGCGCTATGGCGCGGATGCGCGCGAGCCGCTGCCCGAGCCGCACGAGCCAGGCCTCACGCTTGTCTTCGACACGCCGGTCGGCGTCCTGTCATTCTTCACCGTACAGAGCGTGTTCGTGCTGCCACAGGATGTCACGCCCGGCTCGCTCAGGACCGGGCTCTGGTACGCGAGCGACGAGGCGACGCGCGAGATCATGCGGCTCAAGCCGACGCCTGGCTGAGTCTGGCGCTCACATCCGCGCGCTGAGGCCACCATCGACGGTGAGGGTGACGCCATTGACGTAGCTCGCCTCCGCGGACGCCAGAAACAGGACGGCGGGCGCGATTTCCTCCGGCCGGCCCCAGCGCCGCAGCGGCACCCGCATGTCGATGAACCGCGTGATCGCGGGGTCGGCAGCGAGACCCCGGTTAACCTCGGTGGCGAAGAAGCCGGGCGCGACCGCGTTCACGGTCAGCCTGTCCGAGCCGAACTCGACGGCGAGCGACCGTGTAAGGGCCGCAAGCCCGCCCTTGGCCGCCGCATAGGCGGGGTCACCGGCGCGGGCCACCATGGCCGCGATCGAGGTGACGAAGACGAGGCGGCCCGCCTGCGAGGCCGCCAGATGCGGCATCGCCGCGCGGCCGATGGCGTAGGCCCCCGTCAGATTGGCGTCGAGCAGCGCGGAGAACGAATCCGCATCAAGTTCGGCGGTTGGGCGGCGGTCGCGCAGCGCGGCCGCATGGACGACGACATCCAGCCCGCCGAGACCGGCCTGCGCCGCCGCGACGATCGCCGGCGCGTCACGCGCGACATCGCCCGGAGCGAGCACAACCGGCGCATCGCCGGCGCGCAGGCTCGCCGCGACCGCCTCGAGAGCCGCCGCGTCGCGGCCGTTCAGGGCGAGCGTCGCGCCCTGGCCGACGAAGCCGTGCGCGATCGCAAGACCCAGCCCCCGGCTCGCCCCAGTCACGAGGACGCGGCGGCGCGCCGGACTGCCATTGGTCGTCTGCACCATGTCGATCGCTGTCCCACCCCATGCGACAATGCCTGCGAGTTCCGCAGCGTCGCATGGCGACGCCGATGGCTCGATTGTCTGGCAGGTAATTGCATCAGACGACCAAGAGGCCGATCAAGGGCCGGTTTGCAACCAATCGAACCGCCAACGCAAAAGAGTGTCTCCCTATGACGACGACAACACCCGGCTCCGAGCACGAACTGGTCCTGACGCGCCTGATCGACGCCCCGCGCCGCGCCCTGTTTCGCTGCTGGACCGAGCCGGAGCTGCTGAAGCAGTGGTTCGCGCCCCTGCCCTACACGATCACACATGCCGAGCTCGACGTGCGGCCGGGCGGTACGAGCATGATCACGATGCGTTCGCCCGACGGCGAGGACATGCCGCTGCCCGGCGTCTATCTCGAGGTCGTCCAGGACGAGAAGCTGGTCACCACCGACGCCTACACCAGCGCCTGGGTTCCGTCGGAGAAACCCTTCATGACGGCGATCGTGACCTTCACCGACGAGGGCGGGAAGACGCGCTACACCGCCCGCGCGCGCCACTGGAGCGCCGAGGATCGCGAGGCGCACGAGAAGATGGGCTTCCATGAGGGTTGGGGCCAGTGCGCCGACCAGCTCGCCGCGCTGGCGGCGAAACTCTGACGCAGGCCGGTATGATCTACCATGGAAGCTGCCATTGCGGCCGCGTTGCCTTTGCGCTGGAAGGCGCGGTCAGCGCGGCCGTCTCCTGCAACTGCTCGCTGTGCGCCCGCAAGGGCGCGCTGCTCAGCGCGGTCCCGACGGAGCGCTTCACGCTGCTGACAGCGCCCGAGGCGAGCGCGGCCTACACCTTCAACAGCCGCGCGATCGTGCATCGCTTCTGCCGGACCTGCGGCATGCAGCCCTATTCCGAGCATGCCGGCGAGGACGCGATCTACATCAACCTGAACTGCGTCGAGGAGATCGACCGCGCCGGGATCGAGATCATCGCGTTCGACGGGCGCGCCGCCTGACCTTTTCTACGCCGTCAGCAGGCCGAGCGTGCGCTCGATCCGCGAGCAGTTGCCGCGCGCGCGCGCCCTGTCGAAACAGCGCTTGAGCTTGCCGCTGGCGTAGGACGAGACGACGATGGCGTGGACATAGCTCTTGCGCACCACGGCCGGCGTATTCACCAGGCGCTGCGAGATGGCGCGCATGATGTCGGCGAGCTGGCGCTTGCGGCCGGTCTCGCTGGCGACGATCTCTCCGGCGAGCAGAAGTTCGGCGGCAGCGGCGTTCGCCGCCAGCATGCGCAGATCCTTGGCCGTGACGGGCAGGCCGGCACAGCGGCCAATATAGGCGTTGATCTCGGCTGCGCGCAGGACCGCGACCGTGCCGTCCTCGCGGCGGTGCTGGAACAGCCTGCGGCCGGGCAGATCCTTCAGCAGCGTGATGGTTCGCGCCAGGACAGGGTCTTTCGTCTCGCAGGCGATCTCCTTGCCGCTCTTGCCGCGAAAGGCGAGCGAGACGGCCGAACCCGTGACGGTGACATGCCGTTTCCGCAGCGTGGATGCGCCGTAGCTCCCGTTATCCCTGGCATATGTCTCGTTGCCAACCCGGATATGGCAGCGGTCGATCAGCGCGACCGCGCAGGCGAGCGCCCTGTCACGGGTGAGTGTCCGGCCCTTCAGGTCGCGCGCGACCGCCTCCCTGAGTTTAGGCAACGCGGCGATCAGACGCCCGAGCCGCGCCAGCTTGCGCTTTTCACGAACCTTCTCCCAGTCGGGATGATAGCGGTGCTGCACCCGCCCCGCCTCGTCATGGCCGACTGCTTGCAAATGGGCGTTCGGCGCCGCAGCGATGCGGACGTCGCGATAGGCCGGCGGGATCGCGAGCGAGCGGATGCGGGCGAGCGTGTCCTCGTCGCGGATTGGCGCTCCATCGGCGTCGAGATAGCGAAAACCCTTGCCGCGCGCCTCGCGCCGGATCGAGAGATCGCCCGGCCTGGTTCGCTTAAGCCGCGTCGTCGCCTTCGCTTCAGTCTTTGCCGTCGTCGCCCTGGCCATCACGCACCTCGCCAACCTCGTCGATGGCTAGACGCGAATGACGGGAGCAGGTTCCAGCTTCAGCCCAGGATGCGCTGGTCGGCGAGATGGACGAGCCTGCCGGCGGCGATGGTGGCGACGACACGCGGCTGGGGGGCATCCTCGACCAGCACGATGTCGGCGCGCTTGCCGGGCGCGATGACGCCTCGATCGTTCAGGCCAAGCGCCTCGGCGGGCCCCTGCGAGACCAGCCGCCAGGCCGCGGCAAAGGACGCCGCGCCGCGCCGGGCCAGCAGGAAGGGCGCGAGCGCCAGCGCGGGATAATAGTAATCCGAGGCGAGGATTGTGCAGAGTCCTTCGCGCACCATCTCCTCGGCCGAGGGGCAGCCGGTATGCGAGCCGCCGCGTACGACGTTGGGCGCGCCGAACACGATCGGCTCGCCATGAGCGGCGGCCTCGCGCGCGGTCGCCTCGTCGATCGGGAATTCCGCGACCGCGACGCCGAGCGCCCTGAACCAGCGCCGCATGTCGGGCGTCATGTCGTCATGGGAGAGCATCGGCACGCCCGCCGCCCGCGCGGCCGCCGCCAGCCGCTCCAGCGAAGCGGGAACGTCGGATTTGCGCGCATAGACGCGCTCGACCAACTCCGCGAAATCCTCGGCGCTCAGGCCGGAGCGCTCGACCATCTTGCCGACCTTGTCGGGCCGGTGGCGGGTCTTCAGCGTGCCCTCGGTATGGTCGTTGAAGGCGAGAACGCCGACGCGGCCATGCGCCAGCCAGTCGAGGATTTCCGGCTCGGCATCGAGATTGAAGGTCTCGTGGCGCAGATGGAAGCGCGTGTCCGCGCCCAGTTCCGGCTGCAGCCTCTCGATCGCAGCCAGCAGCGCGCGGGCGTTGTCAGCGCTGCGCAGGCCCGGCTCCCAGGACCAAGTGACGCCGTGGAAGGCGGTGGTGATGCCGCTCGCCAGCAGGGTGCGGTCGGCGTCGCGCAGCGCCAGGTCGATGTCGAAGGACACTTTGGGCCTAGGCATGATGTGCCGCTCGAAGGCGTCGCCATGGCAATCGACGAGGCCCGGCAGCACGAGCAGGCCGGTGGCGTCCAGCCGGAGCGAGCTGCCGTCCGGCGTGGCGTCGAACGCAGCGACGACGCCGTCGGCGATTGCGATATCGGCGCGCTCAAGCCCCTCGGGCAAAAGCGCCTCGCCGTTCCGGATCAGGATCGCCACGCGCGGCTCCATTCGTCTGTCATGCCAGGGACGTGCGCCATGTCGAGCCAGCATGACAGGGCGATGACGATGAACGTCATCGAACCGTCGCGCGGCCGTCACCGCGTCGTCGCGCAGGCTCTCTAGCGCCTCCTGATCCACAAAGGGAGGATGACCATGTTCAAGCCGCTGGCCCTGGCGCTGTTTGGCGCGACGCTTGCCCTCGCTGCCCCATCGCAGGCGCAGGAGACGATCCGCTTCGCCGTGACCGATATCGACGGAGCGGAGTCGCTGCAGCGCGAATTTGGCCCGTTCAAGGCCGCCTTCGAGAAGCTGACCGACCTCAAGGTACAGTTCTTCGCGGTCTCGGGCCGCACGGCGGCCGTGGAGGCGATGTCGGCCGGCCAGCTCGACTTCGTGCTGACCGGCCCGGCCGAATATGTTGTGTTCAAGGCCCGCACACAGGCGGTTCCGGTCGTCGGCTGGCAGCGTCCGGACTATTTCAGCCAGGTCGCGGTGCTCGCCAGCGGGCCGATCAAGTCGGTCGCCGACCTCAAGGGCAAGACCATCTCCTTCGGCGAGATCGGCTCGACCTCGCAGCATCTCGGCCCCGCGCAGGCGCTCGCCGATTTCGGCCTGAAATACAATGTCGACTACAAGCCGGTCTTCGTGAAGCGCAACGTCGCGGTCGAGGCGTTGAAGCGCGGCGACATCGCCGCTATCGGCCTCAACCTGACCCATCTCCAGCGCATCCGCGAAAGCGACACCAAGACCGGCTTCGCCGTCGTGTCGCGCGGTCGGGACCTGCCCAACGACGTGATGATCGCCAGCCCCAAGGTGAAGCCCGAAACCGTCGCGAAGATCCGCAAGGTCTTCCTCGACCACGGCGCGGAGTTGATGAAGGCCGTCACCACCGGCACCGACGACAACCGCAAGTTCCTCGGCGGCGTCTTCCTGCCCGAGGTCAAGGACAGCGACTACGATTATGTCCGCGCGATCTACGCCACGATCGGCATCACCGAGTTCACCAAGTTCATCGAGTGATGGCACGGACGCCGCCGGTTTCGACACCGATGGCGGGCGCACACGCGCCCGTCGTGGCCATCTCCGGGCTGACCAAGAGTTTCGGCGCGCGCAGCGTCATCTCGGGGCTCGACCTGACCGTGCCATCAGGCCAGTCGCTCGCGCTGATCGGGGCCAACGGCACCGGCAAATCGACTCTGCTGCGCATCGTCGTGCGACTCGCCGAGGCTGATTCCGGCCGGATCGCCGTTCTCGGCGAGGAGGTTGGTCGGTTGCGGGGCGCACGGCTCAAGCGCTTTCGCTCGCGCGTCGGCGTCGTCTTCCAGAAGCACAACCTCGTCGCCCGCCTCAGCGCGCTCAGCAATGTCGTCCATGGCGTGCAATCGCGCCGCTCCGGGCCGCGCACATGGTCGCAGGCGCTGGCTCCGGCGGCCGTTCGCGAGGACGCGATGGCCTGCCTGGAGGCCGTCGGGCTCGCCGACAAGGCGATGCAACGCGCCGATTCGCTCTCGGGCGGCCAGTCCCAGCGCGTCGCCATCGCGCGCATGCTGATGCAGCGGCCGGAACTCGTGCTGGCCGACGAGCCCGACGCCTCGCTCGATCCGCGCGCCGGGCGCGAGATCATGGAACTGCTGTTCCGCCTGACCCACGACAAGGGCCTGACGCTGGTCTTCGTCTCGCACCACATGGCCCATGCGCGCCGCTTCGCCGACCGGATCGTCGGGCTCGCCGATGGCGGCATCGCGCTCGACCGGCGGGCCGAGGCCTGCTCGGAAGCTGAACTCGCGGCGTTTTTTGAGGAACCCGACGCGGCCTCACGGGCCGAGGCTCCCCCGTTCTCTCCCGTCGCGGTGGTCGCATGAGCCTGTCGTCCAGCCTGCCCGGCCGCCCAGACCGTTTCGCGCGGCCGAGCGCGGGCGCCTTCATGGGCTCGTTCCTGGCGATCGCGCTCGTGGTGTGGTCGTTCTCCGGCTCGGAGCTTTCGGCGGAAAAGCTGATCCGGGGCGTGCCCTATATGGGCAACATCCTGACCCGGATGTTCCCGCCCGATCTCTCGCGCCTCGAGCAGATCCTGGCCTCGCTGGCGACGACCTTCCAGATGGCGGTGTCGGGTTGCGTGCTCGGACTGATCCTGAGCTTCCCGCTTGCGGTGCTGGCGGCGGACGGGCTCTCGCCGCACCCGATCGTCCGGACGCTGGCGCGCGGGCTGATCGCCTTTTTCCGCACCGTGCCGGACCTGATCTGGGCGCTGTTCTTCGTCATCGCGGTGGGCTTGGGGCCCGCGGCGGGCGTTCTAGCGCTGATGATCGACACGATCGGCTATGCCGGACGCTTCTTCGCCGAGGCGATGGAGGAAACCGACAAGGGGCCGCGCGAGGCGCTCTCGACCATCGGCGCGAACAAGACCGGGCTGATCTTCTCCGCCGTCGTGCCCAACGCCATGCCCTCCTTCATCGCGACCTCGCTGTTTTGCGTCGAGAAGGCGACCCGCGCCTCGGTCGTGCTCGGGTTGGTCGGGGCCGGCGGTATCGGCGTCGAGCTGAAAGTGGCGTTCGACCTGTTCGATTACGACACGGCGCTGACGATCATCCTGGCGGTGTTTGCGCTGGTGGTGGCGGTGGAGCAGGTCGGCGGCTGGTTGCGGCGGCGGATCATTTGAGACTCGCGCATCAATACACATCCGCCTGATAACGCCCGGCCTTCCTGAGCGCCGCGACATAGGCGACCGCCTCATCGGCCGAGCGCTTGCCGTGTTCGGCCACGACGTCGACCAGGGCCCGCTCGACATCCTTGGCCATGCGCTTGGCGTCGCCACAGACGTAAAAATGCGCGCCCTCCTCCAGCCAGGCGAAGAGTTCCGCGCCGCGCTCGCGCATGCGGTCCTGAACATAGATCTTTTCGGAGCCGTCGCGTGACCAGGCCAGCGTCAGGTTGGTCAGGATGCCCTCCTCCTTCATGGCGGTGAGTTCGTCCTCGTAGAAGAAGTCGCTCGCCCGGCGCTGGTGGCCGAAGAAGAGCCAGTTTTTCCCCGGCGCTTTTGTCGCCCTGCGGTCGTGCAGGAAGGCGCGGAACGGGGCGATTCCCGTGCCGGGGCCGACCATGATGATCGGCGTCTCCGGGTCAGCCGGCAGGCCGAAGCCATGCGCGCGCTGGACATAGACCGGCACCTTGTCGCCCGGCTGGACGCGCTCGCCGAGGAAGGTGGACGCGACGCCCCAGCGCGGGCGCGTGCCTACATGATAGCGCACCGTGTCGACGGTCAGCGAGATGCGGCCGGGCGTGGCGATGCAGGAGGACGAGATCGAATAGAGCCGCGGCTGCAGCGGATCGAGCGCCTCGACGAAGGCTTCCGCCGACAGCTTCGCATGGCCGAATTTGTGCAGGCAGCCAAGCACGTCGAGCCGGTCGAGATCGCCGTCGGGATCCTCGCCCGCCGCCAGCCTTTTGGCTTTGGCCCGCGTCTCGCCGCCGGTGACATAGGAGATCAACTGGAACAGCGCATCGGGCGCGGGGCCGAGCGCGACGTCGCTGACCAGCGCCTCGCGCAGGGTCTTGCCGTTGACGATGGCGTCCGGCCGTGCGCCGAGCAGCGCGATGATCGCGTCCGCCAGACGCGGATCGTTTTGCGCGACGATGCCGAAGGCGTCGCCGACGATGTAGTCGAGCCCGCATTCCGACAGATCGAACTCGACATGCCAGGTCTCCTTCCCGGAGCCCTCGCCGTTGAGCTTGCGGCGCGACAGGAAGGTCGCGAGCGCCGGATTTTCGCGGCAGCGGCCAAGCGGGCCGAGCGCGACCGGCGCGGCTTCGGCGGGAGTTGCGGCGGGGGTCGCGCCGCTCTCCTCGACCAGCGCCTTCAACGCACGCAGCGTATCCTTGCCGCCGGGAGCGCACAGGTTGAGGCGCGGCTCCTTGCCATCGGCGATCGCGGCCGAATAGGTCTCGCAGACATAGCCGCACTGACCGCAATCCTGCTGCGCCATCGCCGCGAAGAGCTTTTGCGGCAGCGGCTTGCCTTCAGCGAGCTTCATGCGCTCGGACAGGTCCATCGCCGGGTCGTGCCAAGGCGCGCCGTCATCCTCGGCCTGCCCCATCACGGCGGCGTTTTCCTCGGCCGAGAGCGCCTTGACGCCGGCATTGTCGAGCGAGAGCAGCCCGGCGAAGAAACCGTTCAGCCAGGAGCGCTGCTCCTCGCTGAAAGGCGCGGTCTCGGGCAGGACCTGGACGAGCGGATTGGGCGTCTGAACGGTCATGCCGCGTCTCCGGTGCTGGCGACCAGCGCCCTGAAGGCGTCCATGTCATGCCGCCGCGCGAACGCGACGAAGCTCTCTTCCGGGCCCGCGCGATGAACCTGCCAGCTCCGCAGGATCGCCTCGACCAGCGCAGGCGCATCCTCCGCCTTCACCTTCTCGCGAAAGGGCCGCGCCATGCCGCCATCGACGCCGTAGCCGCCGCCGACGAGCACGTCGTAGCCCGGCACGGTGTCGCCATCCTCGTTGACCGGCACTTTTGCGCCGATCAGGCCGAGGTCGCCGATATAGTGCTGCGCGCAGCTATGGTGGCAGCCGGTCAGGTGGATGTTGACGGGTGCATCGAGCGTGATGCGCGGCTCGCAATGGGCGGCGATGGTGAGCGCATCCTCCTTGGTGTGGGCGGCGGCGAATTTGCAGCCCGTCGCGCCGGTGCAGGCGATCAGCCCGGCGCGCAGGATCGAAGTCTCGGCGGAGAGCCCGATGGCCTGAAGATTGGCGAGAACGTCGTCGATGCTTGCGTCCGGAACGCCCGAGATCAGCAGGTTTTGCCAGACGGTGAGGCGGATGTCGCCATCGCCGCACGTCTGCGAGATATCCGCGATCGTCCGCATCTGCGCCACCGTGAGCTTGCCGACAGGCAGCGCGACGCCGATCCAGTTCAGACCCGGCTGGCTCTGGCGATGAACGCCGATATGGGCGAGCCGGTCGTAGACGGGACGCGGCTTGACGAAGGTCGCATCGAGCCGGGCCAGCCTGCGGCCGAGCTTCTCTTCGACGGCGGCGAGGAATTTGTCGAAGCCCCAAGCGTCGAGCACATATTTCAAGCGCGACTTCGCGCGGTTGGTGCGGTCGCCATGGGCGATGAAGACGCGCACGATCGCATCGGCCACCGCGACCGCATCGCCCGGCGCGACGATGACGCCGGTGTCGCGGGCGAGGTCGTGATGGCCGGTGATGCCGCCGAGCGCAAGGCGATACCAGATGCCGGCTTCGACCGGCTGCCCCTCGAAGGACGCGACCTCCCCGACCTCGATCGCCTGGAAGCCGATGTCGTTGGTGTCTTCAAGCGTTGCGATCGAACCCGCGCCGTCGAAGGCGACATTAAATTTTCGCGGCAGCCCGTAGAGCGAGCGATCGTTCAGGATGTGGTGGTGCCAGGCGCGGGCATGGGGGCGCGTGTCGAGCAGTTCGAGCGGGTCGATGCCGGCGGTCGCCGAGCCGGTGACATTGCGGATGTTGTCGGCGCCCGAGCCCTTGGCGGTCAGGCCGAGATCGGCCAGCCCCTCGATCAGCGCCGGCGCATTCTCGGCGGGAATCTCGCGGACCTGCAGGTTTGCGCGGGTGGTGACGTGCGAATAGGGGCCGCAGAGCCGCTCGGCGAGATCGGCGACGCCGGCGAACTGCCAGGCCTTGAGGATGCCGTTGGGGATGCGCAGCCGGCACATATAGCTGTTCTGCGCCGGGGCAACATAGAACAGCCCGTGATAGCGCCAGCGGAAATTGTCATCGGGCTTGGGATAAGTTCCGGCCTCGGCCTGCGCCTTGAAGCGGGCATAGGCGTCGAAGGGGTGTTCGGCCGCCTTCCATTTTTCCTGATCGACGAGCTTGCCCCCGGCCGCGACGGTTTTTGCCTGCGCCTCCTGATGCTCCTTATCGGGGCCGGAGGGCGCTGCTGGACCTGCGCCCGGCGCACCGCCGAGCGGGCCCAGGCCACGCGCCGCGCGCGCGGACTGCATGCCGCTCATGAAGCCCTCGAGATAGCGCTTCTGGTCGGGGGTGAAATCGGTGGTCATGGGTTTATCCGACAGCGCCTCACGCCGCCTCGACGAAGCGATGCCGCTCGTAGAGGAACTTCAGCACCGCCTCGCGGCAGGCGATGTAGGTGCGGTCCGCGACCAGATCGAGCCGCTTGCGCGGCCGCTCCAGACGCACGTCGAGCACCTCGCCGATGCGGGCGGAAGGACCATTCGTCATCATCACGATCCGGTCCGAGAGCAGCACCGCCTCGTCCACGTCATGGGTGATCATGATCATCGTGTTTCCCAGCGAGGCATGGATCTGCATGATCGAATCCTGCAGATGCGCCCGGGTCAGGGCGTCGAGCGCGCCAAACGGTTCGTCGAGCAGCAGGATTTTTGGCTCCATCGCCAGCCCGCGCGCGATGCCGACGCGCTGCTTCATGCCGCCCGAGATCTCGGCCGGGCGCTTGTCCTTTGCATGCCCCATCTGGACGAGGTCGAGATTGTGCATGATCCAGTCATGCCGCTCGGCCTTGCTCTTCGTCGCGCCGAAAACCTTGTTCACCGCGAGCGCGACGTTGTCGTAAACGGTCAGCCAGGGCAGCAGCGAGTGGTTCTGGAACACGACCGCGCGCTCCGGTCCGGGCTCGGAGACCTCGCGGTCTTCCAACAGAACCGCGCCAGCGCTGACAGGCGTCAGTCCCGCGATGATGTTAAGCAGGGTCGACTTGCCGCAGCCGGAATGGCCGATCACCGAGACGTATTCGCCCTTGTCGATGACGAGGTTGATGTCCTTGAGGACTTCGGTGGTCGCCGAGCCGCGCTGGAAGCGCTTGTCGACATGGTCGATCTTCAGATAGGGCGCGCTCATATCGGCTCTCCTCAGTTCACGATGGTGCCGCGGGTGACCACGGAGCCGATGAAGGCGACGAGCTTGTCGAGCACGAAGCCGACGACGCCGATATAGACGAGCGCCACGATGATGTCGGACAGGCGCGAGGAGTTCCACGCATCCCAGATGAAGAAGCCGATGCCGACGCCGCCGGTCAGCATCTCGGCCGCGACGATGGCGAGCCAGGACAGGCCGACGCCGATGCGAAGCCCGGTGAAGATGTAGGGCGCGGCCGAGGGCACCATGACCTTGAAGAAGAACTCGACCTGATTGAGCCTGAGAACCTGCGCGACGTTGCGGTAATCCTGCGGGATGTTGCGGATGCCGACCGCCGTGTTGATGATCACCGGCCAGATCGCGGTGATGAAGATCACGAAAATCGCCGAGGGCTGGCTGTCGCGGAACGCTGCCAGCGAGAGCGGCAGCCAGGCCAGAGGCGGCACGGTCCGAAGCACCTGGAAGACCGGATCCAGGCCCCGCATCGCCCAGACCGACTGGCCGACGAGCGCCCCCAGCAGGATGCCGACGACGGCCGCCAGACTGAAGCCGATGGCGACGCGCTGGAGCGAGACCAGGATGCGCCAGCCGAGCCCGATATCCTGCGAGCCCGCCCAGAAGAACGGCTCGACGATCAGATCCTTCGCCTCGGTCCAGATCTTCGAGGGTGGCGGCAGCGAGGATTGCGGGCCCGAGGCCGCGATCTCCCAGAACAGCAGCATCAGCGCGACCGTCACCAGCGGCGGCAGCACGTTGACCAGAATCGACCTGAGCCAAGGCGAGAAGCGCTCCTGCAGCGGCCTCGACGCAACAGCCGGAAGCGTCACCACCTCGGCCTGCATCGTCGGCAGGGCGACGACCTTCGCCCCCGCTGTGGCGGTCTTCAGAACAGCCTGACCCATCTCGGATCTCCTCTGGTTGGTCTCGTCGTAAGCGATGCTCATGCGGCCACCGTCTCGCGCGTCTGCGCGCCGAGCCGCCGGATTTCAGGCAGGCAGGAACCACAATTCGTGCCGGCCTTGAGCTGGCGGCCGATATCCTCAGGCGTCAGCGCGCCGCCGCTGGCGAAGGCCGCGCGGATGACGTTGAGGCCGACGCCGAAGCAGGCGCAGACGGTCGGGCCAGGATCGCCCGCGCCGCCCGGCGCGCGGCCGGCGAGCAGGGCCAGGCGGTTCTCGGGGACGGCAGCGCCATCGGCGAAGCTCGCCTTGACCGTGTCCCAGAGCGGCGCGCGGCCGGCGGGCGCGAGGAACAGAGCAGCGACCAGCCGGCCGTTCTGGGTCACCGCGCAACGATAGAGCCCGGCGTTCCGGTCGATCATCTCTGCGAGGCCGTCCGTGCCGAAGGCGGCGCGAACATGCTCCATCCAGCTTTCAATCGATGTGTCGCCGGCGAAGAGCCGGCCTTCGCCGCCCTCGACCGCGACCCTGGCCCACCAGCTTCCGTCCGGCAGCGCGAAAGCCGCGCGCGTGATGACGAAGCCTTGCAAGGCATAGACCACTGGCGCGATCGACGACGGCGTCGCCTTCATCTCGGGCTGGCCGGAGAACGGATCGCAGGCCGGCTGCACGGCCGCGCCGATGCGCGCATGCGAGGCCGTCTGCGCCGACCAGTGGATCGGCGCAAAGAGCGAGCCGGGCTGCAGGCCGGCGTCGAGCGAGACCTTGAGCACGACCGCGCCATGGGCGTTCGAGACCCGGGCGAAGCCGCCTTCGGTTAACCCGTAAGCGACGGCGTCCGACGGATTTACATGGACGGTGGGTTCGCTGATGTGGGCCGACAGGCGCGGGCTCAGGCCCGTGCGCGTCATGGTGTGCCAATGGTCGCGGACGCGGCCGGTGTTGAGCAGCAGGGGATGAGCCTCGCTGGTCGCGGCCGCCAGCGCCGGCATGGCCAGCGGCTTCATCTGCGCGCGACCGTCGGCCGTGAAGAAGCCGCCATCGGCGAAGAGGCGCGCCGTCCCCGCGGGCTGGCCTGCAGGGACCGGCCATTGCACGGGTTTCAAGCCATCATAGGCGCGCTTCTGGAGCGCGGCATGGGCGCCGATGTCGAAATCGCGGGTTCCGGCGTTCTCGAAGGCCGAGAGCGCGGCGTGTTCGGCGTAGATCTGCGAGACCTGCGTGTAGCCAAAGCCCTGTTCGAAGCCGAGGCGGCGGGCGACCTCGCTGACGATCCACCAATCGGGCCTGACCTCGCCGGGCAGGGGCAGGAAGGCGCGCTGGCGCGAGATGCGGCGCTCGGAATTGGTGACCGTGCCGTCCTTTTCGCCCCAGGCGGCGGCAGGGAGGATGAGATGCGGGCCGGCGGCCAGCGTGTCGTTGGAGAGCACGTTCTCGGAGACGACAAAGAGCTCGAGCCCGCGCAAAGCGGCCATGACATCGTCGGCGCGCGGCAGCGAGACGGCCGGGTTCGTCGCCATCACCCAGAAGGCCTTGATGCGCCTGTCGGCCACGGCGTCGAGCATGGCGACCGCCTTGAGCCCTTCGGTCTGGGCCATGTTCGGCGCGTTCCAGAAGCGGCGGACGCGGTCGATCTCGGGGGCCGAATAACCCATATGGGCAGCCAGCATGTTGGCGAGCCCGCCGACCTCACGCCCGCCCATCGCGTTGGGCTGGCCGGTCAGCGAGAACGGCCCGCCGCCGGGCCGGCCGATGCGGCCCGTCGCGAGGTGACAATGCAGGATCGCGGCGACCTTGTCGGTGCCTTGCGCCGACTGGTTGACGCCCTGGCTCCAGGCCGTGACGACGGCGGGCGTGCCGGCCCAGAGCGCGTAGAAGGCGGCGATCTCGGCGGCTGTGAGCCCCGTTCGCCGTGCGATCGTGGCGAGATCGGGTGCGATCGTGCGGGCGTTGGCCAGCGCCTCGTCCAGCCCTGAGACATGGCGGGCGAGATAGGTCTGGTCGGTGAGGCCGGCATCGCTGAGATGCACCAGCAGCCCGGCGAAGAGCACGCTGTCGGTGCCGGGTTTGAGCGGCAGCACCATGTCGGCGTCGTCGGCCGTCGCGGTGACGCGCGGATCAATGACGACGAGCTTTGCGCCGCGCCCGGTCCTGTTCTGCTGCATACGCCGGAACAGCACCGGATGACACCAGGCGGTGTTAGAGCCGACCAGCACGATCAGGTCGGCGGAATCGAGATCCTCGTAATTGCCGGGCACCGTATCAGAGCCGAGCACGCGTCGGTGGCCGGCGACCGTCGAGGACATGCAGAGCCTCGAATTGGTGTCGACATGGGGCGAGCCGATGAAACCCTTCATCAGCTTGTTGGCGACGTAATAGTCCTCGGTCAGCAGCTGCCCGGACAAGTAAAAGGCGACCGCCTCCGGGCCGTCCTTCGCGATGATGGCCCCAAGGCGGTCCGCGACGGCGTCGAGCGCCACCTCCCAATCGACGCGATCATAACCGCCGGAGTTATTCCGCATCAGCGGATGCAGCACGCGCGCACCCAGCCCCAGCGTTTCGCCGAGCGCCGAGCCCTTGGAGCAAAGCCGACCGAGATTGGCGGGATGGGCCGGATCGCCGGCGATCGCAGCGCCGCCCTTGCCGTCGGGCGTCGCCAGCACGCCGCAGCCGACGCCGCAATAGGGGCAGGTCGTGCGAATGGCCGCATCGGGTATGCCGGGGCCGGGGAGCGCGCCGTCGATTCGCATGTCAGGCCGCTTCCCTGATGCAGTAGGGCTCGCCGAAAGGTAGGTCGGCGCGGATTGCCGATATGTCCTGCCCAGAGCGGATCAGGCCGAGATAGAACAGCGCGCCACGCGTATCGCCGATCAGTATGCAGCCGGCGAGCCGGCCTTCGCGGAGCACGAATTTGCGATATATGCCCGACGCCGGATCGCGAAGGACGACCGTCTCGGCGTCGCCGGCCGCCTCGAACTCGCCCGCCGAGAAGACGCCTATCCCTGAGACCTTGAGATTGGTGGAGAGCAGCGAGCCGGCATAGGCCGCACTCTTGCCGGCAAGGTTCGTCGCCAGCACGCGCGCCTGCTCATAGGCCGGCTCGACCAGCCCGTAGACGCTACCGCGATGCTCGGCGCACTCGCCGATCGCGAAGATGTCGGCCTCACTGCTGGCCATCTCGTCATCGACGACGATACCGCGATTGATATTGAGCCCGGCGGCCTTCGCCAGTTCGACATTGGGGCGGACGCCGATGGCGATGACGACGAGATCGGCGGGGATGATCGTGCCGTCCTGCAATTCGACGCCCTCGACCCTGTCGGTCCCGACGAAGCCTTTGGTGGCGCTGTTCAGACGCACCGAGATGCCGCGAGCCGCCATGGCCGACGCCAGCAACCCTGCGCCCTCGGCGTCGAGCTGGCGCTCCATCAGGCGATCGACCAGATGCAGCAGCGTCACCTGCCCACCGGCTTTCGAGAGTCCATAGGCGGCCTCCAGCCCGAGCAGGCCGCCGCCGATGACGATGATGCGCGCGCCACGTTCGGCATAAGCCCGCATGGTCTCGACATCGCGCATGTCTCGGAAGGTCGCGACGCCGGCCAGATCGCCGCCCGGAAAGGGCGGCTTCAGCGGTTTCGAGCCCGTGGCGAGGACGAGTTTGGCGTAAGGCAGGGTGAGCCCGTCGCTGAGCGTGACCGTCTTGTCGGCGCGGTCGATGCTCTCGACCGCGCGACCATAGAGCGTCGAGACGCCGCGCGCCCTCCACCAGGCGGCGGGCTTCAGCTCGATGTCGGGCGCGGCGATCTCGCCCGCCAGCAGCGGCGAGAGCAGCACCCGGTTATAGGCGAGTCGGGGCTCCTCGCCGATCACCGCGATGGAATAGCGGCCGAGCGCGCGCTGGCTGAGCTCGTCAACCAGCCGCGTCGCGGCCATGCCCTTCCCCACGATGACCAGCGGCTCGGCCATGGATCAGGCGATCCGCTTGATCTTAAGGGCCTTGAGATAGTCCATCGGCGCCGCCGGATCGAACTTCACACCGTCGAAGAAGGTCTCGACGCCGCGCGAGTCTCCGGTCGGCGCGCCGGCCACGCCCAGCGTCTTTGCGGCCTCGCGCCAGAGGTCGGAGCGGTTGGTCTTGTCGACCAGCGCCTTGATGTCGGTGTTGGCGTCGAATTTGCCCCAGCGGATGTTCTCGGTGACGAACCAGGTGTCGAGGCTCTTCCAGGGATAGGAGGTCGTGCCGCCCTCCCCCCAGAACTTCATCTGGAGGTTCGTGCCCTTCACTTCGCGGCCATTGCCGTAGTTGATGTCGCCGAGGAGACGCTTGTTGATGTCGTTGGTGGGAACGTTAAACCACTGCCGCTTGCCGACGATCTCGGCCAGCTCCTGCCGGTTCTCGCGCTTGTCGGCCCATTGCTGGGCTTCCATCACCGCCATCAGGATGGCTTGCGTCGCCTTTGGGTTGGCGTCGACGAAATCGGCCCGCATGCCGAGGATCTTTTCGGGATGGCGCGACCAGAGCTCACCGGTCGTCAGCGCGGTGTAACCGATATTCTGGTTGACGAGCTGCTCGTTCCACGGCTCGCCGACGCAGAAGCAGTCCATGTTGCCGACCTTCATGTTCGCCACCATCTGGGGCGGCGGCACGACGATGACCTTGATGTCGGTGTCGGGGTCGATGCCGCCGGCGGCGAGCCAGTAGCGGATCCAGAGGTCGTGCGTGCCGCCGGGGAAGGTCATCGCGGCGGTGAGTTCCTTGCCGGCGGCCTTCTTGCGCTCGAAGGCGAGCTTCAGCGGCGAGGCGTCCTTCTGGACGTTGAGGTCCTTGTATTCATTGGAGACCGAGATCGCCTGCCCGTCCTCGTTCAGGTTCAGTAGCGTGTACATCGGCAGCGGCTGGCTGTTCTGCATGACCTTGCCGGTCGAATACAGATGCGCCTTCGGACGCAGGATGTGGCCGCCATCGATGCCGTTCGCCTTGAAGCCGAGCGCCATGTTGTCGCGCGTCGCACCCCAGCTCGCCTGCTTGGCGATGTCCATGTCGGGCAGGCCGTATTTGGCGTAGAGGCCCTTTTCCTTGGCGATGATGAGCGGGGCAGCGTCCGTCAGCGCGATGTAGCCCAGGCGCGTGCCCTTGACCTCGGGGCCGGAGCTTTGCGCGAACGCGCCGGCCGGCAGCGTCATCTTCGCGGCCTGGAACAGGGCCGCCGCGCCCGAAAGCTGAAGCAGCCTGCGGCGGCTCGTGCCGGCTTTCGTGGTCCTGGTCTCGGTGGTCTGCGTCATCGATGCCTCGCTTCGTTGAATTCCGTCTGCCCGCCACCCGCCAACACGAAAAACGCCGCGCGAAACGCGCCCGTGAGGCACCTTTCGACAGCGGCGTTGCTGTGCAATTCGTTTGGATGGGCGCGGGCAGCATTGGCCGCGTTGCACCAAACCCTACAAGGATCGTGCCAACTTGCTCCGCTCGGCGGCCTCCATGAATTACAATAACTTGGATGAGGACGGATCAAGGCGAGCCGTCATGGACACGCAATGCTGCGGCGCACAAAGCGACCGCATCCGCTCAAAAAATGCGCAGGCCGGAGACGTCAGAGTTCGCCGCCCGGAAACAGGGCAGGTCGAAACACCGCCTGCGCCTGCTCCGTCATATCGGTCGTGCGGACGATCTGACCGGCCTGTTCCATGCCTGCCAGAATCCAGTCGGCATGGGCGGGGTCCGGCCGCAACGCCGCGCGGTCGAAGCGGATGAAGCGGTCCACCTGACGGGCCGGCCGGCCTGCGCCCTGCCTCAGTTCGAAGCGCAGGACGGGTTCGAGAATCTCGACCGGGAGAGCGAGCCGGTCCGGCGCCGAGAGATGCCTGGCGAAGCGCTCCGTGTTGCCGGGATCGCAGGCCCAGTCACTGGCGGCGAGGATGGCGGCGCTGAGCTTGCGGACGGCCGCCGCGCGGCGTTCGGCGTCGTCGGCGCGCCAGGCCAGCACCTTGTCAGGGCAGTTCCGGCGCAGATCGATGCTGGCATGGACCATCGCGCCGACGCCGGCCGCGACCGCCGCCGCATTCCAGGGCGCGCCGGCGCAGAAGCCATCGACACGGCCGCTGCTCAGCGCCTCGACCGTCTGCGGCGGCGGCACCACCTCGAAGCGGACATCCTCGCCGAGCCTGACCCCGCCCTTGGCCATCCACTCGCAGAGGAGATAGGTGTGGCTGGAAAAGCCGAAGACGGCCGCGAGGGTCAAAGGCGGCAGACCCGACGCCTTGCGGCGGGCCACCATGCTGGCCAGCGCCTGCGCCGAGACCGCCGGATCGGCCATGTCGCCATCGGCCAGGCGCGCCATCTCCTCGAAGCGCCGCAGCGAGACGGTGATCGCCGCGCCGTCGAGATTGAGGGCGATCGGCGCAGCCATCGGGGCCTTGACCCCGCCAAGGCCAAGCGTGGCCGCGACGGCAGCCGGACCCAGCATATGGGCGGCGTCCAAAAGGCGGACATTGAGCTTGTCGCGCAGGTTCGACCAGGAGACCTCGCGCACGAGTTCGAGATCGAGCCCCTGCGCCTCGGCGAAGCCCTCATCCTTCGCCAGCACGACCAGCGCACAATCGACCAGTGGCATGAAGCCGACCCTGAGGTGGAGCGTCATTTCAGCACCTCGGCTGCCGTGATGATCGAACGGGCGATGTCGCCGATCTTGCGTTTCTCGTTCATCGCGGTCCTGCGCATCAGGGCGTAGGCCTCGTCCTCGGAGAGGCCTTTCAGCCTCATGACGATGCCCTTGGCGCGGTCGATCGTCTTGCGGTCCTCGAGCTGGGAGCGGGCCTCGTCGAGTTCGTCGCGCAATTTGCGGAAGGCGTTGAAGCGGCTGATGCAGGTCTGCAGGATCGGCTGCATGCGCTCCTTCTTCAGGCCGTCGACGATATAGGCGGAGACGCCGGCCTCGACGGCAGCTTCGATCGAGGCGGAATCCGACTGATCGACGAACATGGTGATCGGCCGCCTCACATGGCTCGAGACGAGGAACATGTCGGCGAGCGCATCGCGGCTGGGGTCCTCGAGGTCGATCACGACGACGTCCGGGTCATGCCGCTCGATCGCGGCGACGAGCCCGTTGGTCGCGCCGATGCGCACGAGGTCGGTGAAGCCGGCCTCGCGCAGGCCCTCGTCGATGATGGCCGCGCGCACCGGACTGGCGTCGACGATCAGGATTTTCAGGTCCGACCTCATGATCCGCCAACCGTGCGGGGCGACTATCCGGCGAGAATGGCGACGCCGGCGACCACCAACCCACCGCCGATGGCGCGGGTGACAAGCGGAGCAAAGCGCGCAAGCCGCCCAGCCAGACCGAGCCCGGTCGCATGCAGGCCGGCCGTGGCGAGGACGAAGCCGACCGCATAGCCGATCCCGCTCGCGCCTTGTGGCAACTCCGCTCCATGGGCGTGGCCATGGAAGATCGCGAAGATGGCGCATGCGGCCGCGCCCGCCGCCAGCGGCGGCGTGGCCCGAAAGACGATGGCCAGCCCGAGAATGACGATGGAGACCGCGATGCCGGTCTCGACGCCGGGCAGGTTCGCGCCCGTCATGCCCCACCATCCGGCCGCAAGCATCATGGCGACGAAGGCGAACGGATAAGCCAGCCGCGCCCGGCCGCCGGTCAGCCCGGCCCAGAGGCCGACCGCGACCATGGCGAGCAGGTGGTCGAGCCCGGTCAGGGGATGGAGGAGGCCCGCGCCGAAGCCGTGAACCGCGCCTACGCCGGTGTGAGCAAGGGCCGGGCCGGCGACGCTCGCCAAGATCATGATCGAACCTGCAATCGTCCAGTTAGGCATCGTCGCTACCCTTCTCGTTCTCAATCGCCGGCACTTAAAGCACCGTCATCCCGGACGCAGTGTTGCAGTCGCCAAACGCCCGCTTCACTCGACCTTATCATCACGCCGCAGGGCGCGCGGCCTTCAGCCCGCCCGCCGTCTCGATGAAATCCACCACCACGTCGACGCCATCGCCCTCACGCGTATTGGTGAAGACGAAGGGCCGCTTGCCGCGCATGAGCCTGGAATCCCGGTCCATCACTGCAAGATCCGCGCCGACATGAGGGGCGAGATCGGTCTTGTTGATGACCAGCAGGTCGGAGCGGGTGATGCCCGGCCCGCCCTTGCGCGGGATCTTTTCGCCCGCCGCGACGTCGATCACATAGATCGTCAGGTCCGCGAGTTCAGGCGAGAAGGTCGCGGCGAGATTGTCGCCGCCGGACTCGATCAGGATCATGTCGAGGTTCGGGAATTTGCCGCGCATCTCCTCGACCGCCGCCAGATTGATCGAGCAGTCCTCGCGGATCGCAGTGTGCGGGCAGCCGCCGGTCTCGACGCCCATGATCCGCTCCTGCGGCAGCGCGCCGGCGACAGTGAGCAGCCGCGCATCCTCCTTGGTGTAGATGTCGTTGGTGATGGCGCAGAGATCGTAGGTCGCGCGCATGCGCTTGCACAGCGCCTCCATCAGCGCGGTCTTGCCGGAGCCGACCGGGCCGCCGATGCCGACGCGGAGCGGACCATGGGGAGAGCGAGTCATGCGTCAGCGTCCTTGCAGCAGAAGAATGGCGTAGCCCGCGGCGACCTGCAGGCAGAGCGGCGCGTAGAAGCGCCGGTCGTAGGCCGCGAAGGGCTCCTGCGGATGCAGGCGACGCCAGACAGGCAAATAGCCGGCCAGACCGCGCAGCAGGAAAACCAGCAGGATCGCCACGCCGCCCGCGACGATCAGCGGCCGAGACGGCGCGCCCGGCTCCACGCCGACCAGCAGCATGGGCCAGACCGCCGCGACGCCGATCGCGATCGCGACGAGCATGCAGAGCCAGGGCGGCGGCATGCGCCGCGCCTGCGCATGCCCGATGACGGTCGCGACCAGTTCCCGCTCGCTCGCCGCCGGCCAGAGCCCGCCGCCGCCCCAATAGGCGTGAAGGGCCGCGACCACGAGCAGAAGCCAACAGAGCAGGACAGCTATCACGAGGGTCATGAGCGAAACAGCCGCGAATACTGGGTTTCGTGCTGCAGCGCCGCGATGTCGGAGCGAAAGCAGCAGCCTCCGAGATCATCGCACGTGCCTGTTTCCGCCGCTCCGGCGGCCACGTTCAGGGCCGGCACCAGCGCCGCCGTGATGCGCTGTCCGTCGGTCTGGCCGATGATGCCGAGCCTGACCGAGGCGGAGACCAGATTGGCGACGAAGGCGAGCCCATAGGCCTCGAGCGAAGGCCGCAGCGGCAGGCCATGGCCGGCGCTGGCGACGCCGACGGCGAGCGGATAGGCGATGTCGCCGGGCCAGAGCGCACGAAAGCGCTCGGTTGCGTCGCACGGCCAGGCGGCGCGCAGGGCCGCGACGAAGGCATTGCCCTGCGTTACCGTCTCCAGCCGTCGCTCGGACGAGTTCGCCAGCGCCAAGGCGAGTTCGGCGATCTCCGGCAGCCCCTCGCCACCCGCGCCCACCGCGCGATGGGCACAGGCGAACAGGATCAGGTCGTTGCGCAAGGAGCCTTGCTGGACGAGCGCCTCGAGCCAGTCGCGCAGGGTCGCGGCATCGGTCAGGTCGCCGGCCTCGAAGGCCCATTCCAGCCCGTGCGAATAGGCGAAGGCACCGACGGGGAAGGACGGCGACAGCCAGACCATCAAGGGAAGATGAGCCGACATGGCCGGCCTCAGTGATCGTGCGTGTGGCCCTTGTGGCCGTGCGCCGCGCCATGCTTGTGGCCATGGTCGTGCGCGTGGTGATCATGCCCGCAGCCGCAATCGTCGCCATGGGCATGGGCGTGGGTGTGGCCATGAGCCTCGGCATGGCTGTGCGCATGGGCGTGATGATGGCCGGCATGATCATGTCCGTGATGGGCGTGATCGTGTTGGGCATTATCGTGATGGGCATGGCTGCCGTGATCATGACTTCCATGATCGTGGCTTGGATGATCGCAATTGGCATGATCGTGGTCGTAAGCCCCACGCTCGGGCTGGAACGGCCGTTCGACCACCGTCATCGCACAGCCCTGCCCACGTACCATCTCGGCGAGGACATGGTCGTTCTCGATGTAGAGCGCGTCGGCCGTGATCTCGGCAGGGGTGTGGCGGTTGCCGATATGCCAGGCGACGCGCATCAGCCGCAACGGGTTGTCGGCGCGGATCTCCAGCAGGCGCTGCGCGGCGGCCCTGATCAGGACGAGCCGGCCATCCTCCAGCTTGACCGCGTCGCCGTCGTTGAGCGCGGTCGGCTTGTCGAGATCGAGCAGGATATCGAGGCCGGCGTCGCCCTTCAGCGCCAGACGCCGGCGGCCGCGATCCTCATGGTCGAGCGTCAGGGTATCGATGATGCGGTCCGCCTTGACTGCGGCTTTGCGAACGACGGAGGTGGCGCGCAGCATGATGGTGCAATCCGAATGTCTGTGATCAGAGGCGATCGACCGATCGCGGCTCAATCACTTCGATCACCGGCGGCTGCGTGACGCAAGCCCCCGCGACCTTCAGGAAGGCGAGAAGATGTGGCTGGCGCATATGCGCATCGACGTGGCTGCGCTGCTCCCAGCTTTCGACGCAGACGAAATGGCCGGGCTGGCTGACGCTCTCGTGCATGTCGTAGGCGAGGCAGCCATGCTCGCGGCGGGTCGCTTCGATACAGATCTGGGCGGCGGTCAGAAAAAGCTCGCGCGAATCCGGGCGCACTTGCGCCCGGGCAATGACGATAACCGGATCGGACATAAGGCAGGCGACTCCAGAACAACCGGGGATTGCGTTTCCCCGACTACAGTCGAAATGCCTGCGCGGATGCGACGCGCCGTGCCGTGGGGTTTACCATTCGTGGACGCAACCGATGAATCCGGCGCTCAGATCCGCTTGCGCAACTGCTCGTAGATCAAGCCGAGGCCGAGGCCAAAAGCGCCTGCGATCAAGGCGCTGACCAGCATGCGCATCGGCACGAAACCGGCGAAGTAAGGGGTACTCCTGATCAGCGGAAGCAGCAGCCAGTTGCCGAGCAGCATCGGCCCGAGCCAGCCGAAGATCATTCCCTTTGACCAGAAGGCGCGCGTCGGCAGATGCGGCCATACGACCGAAAACAGAGCGCCCCAGAGCCCGCCCCAGAACATCTGGTTGAGCAGCGTCGGCACGGCGAGCGGGCCGGTGGGGGCAAGGTTCCACGGCTTGGCCGGCAATAGCCCGGCGAGGTTCAGGATCAGGAACATGCCCTGATGGAAGATGACGACGGCGATCGCTGCGGCGATGAAACCAGCGAGAAGGCTTTTTGGCGAGACGCCGGAATCGACGGAGGCAAGGCTGGCCATGGAGAGCTTTCGGATAGGGGAGCGTCGCGGCGCGAGAGTGGCACGCGCCGTGCGGCGCAGCAATCGCGTCGGACTTTGTACGGCTAAGTCCTGCCGTCACGAGACTTCAGAACAGGAAATAGCGCTGCGCCAGCGGCAGTTCCCTCGCCGGTTCGCAGACCAGAAGCTCCCCATCGGCCACCACCGCGTAGGTCTCGGGATCGATCCGGATGTCGGGCGTGGCGTCGTTATGGATCATGTGCTTCTTCGAGATGCCGCCGCGCACATTCTCGACCGCGACCATCTGCTTGTCGGTGCCGAGCCGCTTCTGCAGCCCGTTGGCGATCGCGGCCTGAGAGACGAAGACCAGCGAGGTCGAGGTCACGGCCTTGCCGAAGGCGCCGAACATCGGCCGGTAATGCACCGGTTGCGGCGTCGGGATCGAGGCGTTGGGGTCGCCCATCGGAGCAGCCGCGATCATGCCGCCCTTGATCACCAGATCGGGTTTCGTCGCGAAGAAGGCCGGCGACCACATGACGAGATCGGCGAGCTTGCCGACTTCGACCGAGCCGATATGGCGCGAGACGCCATGCGAGATCGCCGGGTTGATCGTATACTTAGCGACATAGCGCTTGGCGCGGAAATTGTCGGCTCCCGTGCCAGCGTCCTGCGCCAGCGAGCCGCGCTGCACCTTCATCTTGTGCGCGGTCTGCCAGGTGCGGGTGATGACCTCGCCGATGCGGCCCATGGCTTGGCTGTCCGACGACATCATCGAGAGCGCGCCGAGATCGTGCAGGATGTCCTCAGCCGCGATCGTCTCCTTGCGGATGCGGCTCTCGGCGAAGGCGAGGTCTTCCGGGATCGAGGGCGAGAGATGATGGCAGACCATCAGCATATCGAGATGCTCGTCGAGCGTGTTGACCGTGAAGGGCCGGGTCGGGTTGGTCGAGGAGGGCAGGACGTTGGGCAGGCCCGCCACCTTCATGATGTCTGGCGCATGGCCGCCGCCCGCCCCTTCGGTGTGGAAGGCGTGGATGGTGCGGCCCTTGAAGGCGGCGATCGTGTCCTCGACGAAGCCGCTTTCGTTGAGCGTGTCGGTGTGGATCATCACCTGCACGTCGTAATCGTCGGCGACCGAGAGGCAGTTGTCGATCGCGGCCGGCGTCGTGCCCCAATCCTCGTGCAGTTTCATCGCGCAGGCGCCGGCCTCGATCATCTCGATCAGCGCGCCCGGCAGCGCGGCATTGCCCTTAGCCGCGAAAGCGAGGTTCATCGGGAAGGCGTCGGCGGCCTTGATCATCTGGCCGAGATGCCAGGGTCCGGGCGTGCATGTCGTCGCCAGCGTGCCATGGGCGGGGCCGGTTCCGCCCCCTAACATGGTGGTCAGCCCGCTCATCAGCGCATCCTCGATCTGCTGCGGGCAGATGTAGTGGATATGGCTGTCGAAACCGCCGGCCGTGACGATCTTGCCCTCGGCCGCGATGACCTCGGTGCCGGGCCCGACGATGATCGTCTCGGACGGGTCGAAATTGCCGAAGCCGGCCTGGATATCGGGATTGCCGGCCTTGCCGATGGCGCAGATGCGCCCGGCCCGGATGCCGATATCGGCCTTCACGATGCCCCAATGGTCCAGGATCAGCGCGTTGGTTATGACCGTATCGACCGCGCCGTCCGCGTTCCTGACCTGCGACTGGCCCATGCCGTCGCGGATGACTTTTCCGCCGCCGAACTTCACCTCCTCACCATAGGTGGTGAAGTCGCGCTCGACCTTGATCAGGAGTTCGGTGTCGCCCAGCCGCACCGTGTCGCCGGTGGTGGGGCCAAACATCGCTGCATAGGCGTTGCGGGGATAGTTGAAGGGCATGGGCGGGGCCTCAGCTCGGGACGGACAGGCAGAAGTGCCCAGACCTGCCGGGCATGCAAGAAATCGCGCAGATCATGGCTTCACCTCCCCCATCCTTGTCGCCTGCGAGGCCGCCAGCGCCCAGCTCGCCTGCGTCCGGACATAGACCGCCGTCCAGCGGAACGAATAGGTTTTTCCGTCGGCGAGCGAGCGGATCGGGCTGACGCCCGTCGCGACCGCCGTCCAGTCGCTCGGCGCGCGGATGACGAGGTCCTCGACCGGGGCGTTCTCGATGACGGGGTCGCCCGCCAGCGCGGAGACGATGCGCGCGTCCTTGCCGTCGAGCTTGCCCGAGCCATGGGTGTGGATGAAGGCCGGCGCATACATCTCGCGCAATTTGCCGGCGTCCTTCGCGACGATGGCGGCCGCCAGCGCCTTGCGAAATTCGACGATCTCCTCGGCGACGGCGCGCTCGCCGGCGGGCGAGAGGATGGCGGGCGGATGAGCGTGCGCGGCGGTCATGGGCAGCGCGAGCGCGAGCCCAAGCGCCAAGATCGATCTCTTCCGCATAGGTCCGCCCTCCAATTGCCCGACGTCGCCGTCAGAGCTTGCCCATCACCTCTTGCCGGAACCCATAGACCTCACGCTTGCCCGCCAGCGCCACCAGCCTGACCTCACGGGTCTGGCCGGGCTCGAAGCGCACCGCGGTTCCAGCCGGGATGTCGAGCCGGAAGCCCCGCGCCCTGTCGCGCTCGAACGACAAGGCCGGGTTGGCCTCAAAGAAATGATAATGGGAGCCGATCTGGATCGGCCGGTCGCCGGTGTTGGAGACGGTGAGAGACAGGCTATCGCGGCCCTCGTTCATGATCAGGTCGCCCGGCAGTGTCGTGACCTCGCCGGGCTTCATCGCGTCGGACGCGCCGCGGATCGGCTCGTGGACCGTCACCAGCTTGGTGCCGTCGGGAAAGGTCGCCTCGACCTGGACATCGTGGATCAGCGCCGCGATGCCGTCCATGACCTGATCGGCCGAAATCACATGCGCGCCGGCCTCCATCAGATCGGCGACGGACCTGCCGTCGCGCGCACCCTCGACAACGAAGTCGGTGATCAGCGCGACGGCTTCCGGGTAGTTCAGCTTGACGCCGCGCTCGAGGCGCCTGCGCGCCACCATGGCGGCCATGGCGATGAGCAGCTTGTCCTTCTCGCGCGGCGTCAGATTCATGCAGTCACCTTCTTCTTGTCCTCGGAGGTCTCGTCTTCCGACACCTCCTCCTCTTCGTCTTCCTCGGCGTCTTCATCCTCGGACCCGTCTTCCTCGTCTTCGTCCTCATCGTCGCCGAGATCGGCATATTCATAGGCGAAGACGATCTCGCCGGTGGCGGGATCGAAGGCGCTGGAAGTGGATTCGTCGAACGCCTCGATCAGCATTTCCGCATCCTCGGGACCATCGACGTCGAAGCGGCGCACCGCCTCCTCGCCGTCGGCCTTGAGCGAAAGCTCGATCGCCCAGCCCCGCGCGCCGGTGTCATAGATGCATTTCAGACCCTGGATCGCCAGCATTGATGCTCTCCTCAGATTGACCAGGTGCGCGGCAGCGCACGGCCGGTCACTTGCCCGACGAGCGTGACGAGGGCGCGACGGAGCGCCTGCGCGTCGGATGAGAGGAGACGGATGACGAGCAGGTCGGAGACGATGCCTGCGCCGGCCTCGACGTCGCGGAACGCGTCGCCGGCGATCGTTTCCCGCAATTCCCCGAGCCTCTCGAGGGCTGGCGGACCCGCCGCGATCAGCGTCGCGACGGCGCGGGCGCCGGCTCCAACCGCCTGCCTGGCGAGATGGCTCGCGATCGCGCCCTCCAGCCGCAGATCGTCGGCGAAGACGAGTTTGCCTTGGCGGCGGATGCGCCAGCGGTCGCGCACGCTGCCGCGCAGCAGGCTCTCGCCCATCGCAGCACGACCAAAGAACACGCTTTCGCAGGCGACGAGCGAGGCCGACGGCGCAAGATCGATCGTCAGGCTGCGGGAAAGCCGCGCGCCCGAAAACAGGATGCACTCCTGCGGCAGCCAGTGCAGTGTCGCGCCCTCCCCCACCGAGAGCACCGTCTCGATGCGGGTGTCGTCGCCCTGGCTGCGATAGATCTTTTCCGCCGCCTGGCTGGTGACGATCGCATGGCTGCCGGCGTCGAGCGCGGCCTCGACGCGCATCGCGTCGCCGCCAGCCATGCCGCCACCGGTGTTGATCAGCACCGCCTCGCAGGTTTCGTCATAGGTCGTCGGGAAACGGGCGCGGTAACCGCCGGATTCGGCGACCTCCCGGCGGCGTGTCCCGCCGCCGCCTAGGCCGAAGCGCAGCCGCACGCCTCCTGCCGCCCGGACATAGGCCGGCAGGAGCGGATCATGGGCTGCGGGGATGGGCGGCGCGAACATTGAACGTCCAGACTGCGACAGAGACGACAATCTTTCGCGCGGCCTTTTGCCGGGCAAGGGGGCGCGCTGCAAATCGCGCCTCAATTTTAGGCAGAAGGGAGCGCGCGTCGCTGCGCTCAACCATTGGCCGCCAGAAAGCGCTCGATCTCGTCCCGGCGCGGCGCGCCGAGACGCCCGCCGAAGCGGGTGCATTTGATCGCGGCCGCGGCCGAGGCGAAGCGGATCGCCGCGCGCTCGCTCTGCTCTTCCGCCAGCGCCAGCGCAAACGCTCCATGCCAGACGTCGCCTGCGCCGAGCGTATCGACCGTCTCCACGGCGAAGGCGGGTATCTGGGCGACCGTGCCGTTATCGACGAAGAGCACGCCCTCCTTGCCGAGCGTCACCGCGAGCCAGTTGGATGCGCCTTCGGCGACCTTTGCCAGCCCGGCGCGCGGATCGTCCTCGCCCGAGACCTCGCGCAGCGCCTGCTGGCTGAAGGCGACATGGCTCGCGGTCGCGACGAGATCGGGATGAGGCGGCTTGCGGTCGGCGTCGAGCACGCCGGGTACGCCGGCCTTCCGCGCAAGCCGGAGAGCCGCGAGAGCCCCCTCGCCCCAGCGCGTATCGGCGAGCACGGCGTTCGCGCCTCCGGGCAGATGGCTCGGCAGCCAGCCTGTGTCTTCGGGCATGGTCGGATCGGAATAGGACACCACCATGCGCTCGCCCGCCGCATCGACCAGGATGGCCGAAACCGGAGAGCGTAAACCGGGCGCGCGCAGAGACCCGGATGCATCGACGCCCTCGGCCTGGAGATCGGCGACGATCCCGTCTCCGGTCAGATCGTCGGCCAGCCGTGTCGCAAGCCATGAGCGGCCGCCGAGCCGCGCGATCGCGACCGAGGCGTTGCCGGCGCAGCCGCCGCCGACCACCGCGAGATCGCGCGAGCGGTACTTCTCGCCGCGCGTCGGCAGGGTCTCGACGCTGTAGACATAGTCGAGCGTCGCGATGCCGAGGCAGAAGACGCCGCTCATGCACCGTCGGCTCCGAAGCGGTATTCGCTGACCTGCCGGTAGACCTCGCCCGGCCGCAGCACGGTCGAGGGAAAATGCGGCAGGTTCGGCGAATCCGGGACGTGCTGCGGCTCCAGCGCGATGCCGGCGTTTGGACCGTAGGGCAAACCGTCGAGACCCGGCACCGGCGTGTTCAGCTTGGCGCCGTCGTAGACCTGCAGCGCCGGCTCGGTCGTCCAAAGCTGCAGGCTGAGCCCGCTCCTGCCCGATCGCAGCGTCGCGGCATGCGCCAGATCGAGCCCGACTGCCGCGCTCGGCTCGGAGCGGTCGCGTCGCAGGATGTAGTTGTGGTCGTACCAGATGCGCGCGCCGTCTTGTCCCATCATCCGGATCGGGCGGGATTTCCGGAAGTCGAAAGGCGTTCCTCCGACATCGGCCAGCGACCCGTCGGGGATCAGGTCGGCATCGACCGGCGTCATCAGGTGGCTGCGGACCTCCAGTCCATGGTCGAGGATGTCGGGGCCGCCATCGAGATTGAAATAGGAGTGGTGGGCGAGGTTGACGATGGTCGCGGCGTCCGTCGTCGCGGAGAGCTCGATCCGCAAGGTCGCCTCGCCATGCAGGCTGTAGCGGCACCAGACGCAAAGGGCACCGGGATAGCCGGCGTCGCCATCGGCCGAGACCAGAGCCAGCGTGACGCTGGCCTCGTCATGGTGGAGAATCGTCCAGGGCCGCTTGCCGAAACCCTTGCCGCCGCCATGCAGCGAATGCCGGCCGTTCTGGTTGAGCGGCGTCTGATAGCTTTTGCCATCGAGCGTGAAGCGCCCGCCGCCGATGCGGTTGGCGAAGCGGCCGGCGATCGCGCCCATATGCGGTGAGTGGGCGACATAGTCGGCGAGATTGTCGAAGCCGAGCACGACGCGCTGGCTGCCGCCATCGGGCCGGGGCACGACAAGATCGCGCAGCACGGCGCCCCACTCCATGATCGTCGCCTGCGCGCCGGCCGGCGTACGAAGCCTGACCTCGTGGATCGGCGTGCCGTCTGCGAGCGTGCCGAGGAGGGATCTGGTCACGTCCACACGCTCCGTATGCCTTCAAGGTCCAAAGCGGACGCCGTCGATGTCGGTATGGACGAAGTCATTGCCCTTGTAGGCCAGCTTGAGACCCGAGGTTTTCGCAGCCGCATAGGCGAAACAGTCGCCCATGTTCAGGCGCGCAGGATGGCCGGTGAGATGATGATAGCGCGAGGCGCAGACATGAGCCGCCCTCATCGCAACCTCACCGAGGTCTATGATATCTCCCCGTACATCATCGATGAATTCGAGAACGGCAGCGAGCGCCTCGCCGAACGTCGCCCCCTGTCGCGTCAGCCGGGCCGACGCCTCAAAGACGGCCACAGGCGAAGACCTTACGCGCGGCGATAGGACGATCGCCTCGAGCGCAGCATCACCCTCCGCCTCCTTCAGCAGAATGGCCAGGATCACCGAAGCGTCCAGAAACATCAGACGTCGCCGTATTCGCGATCGAAGAACTCCTTATGAGACATCCCGTCGTCCTTGAGATTGAACTTCGCGAGACGGGCCCGTGCCTTGTCTGCTGCGTCGAACACGATCTTCCGCCGTTCGGCGCGTCGCTCCAGTTCGAGACGCACGGCCAGACCGATCGCACCCTGAAGCGTCAGGCCGTCTTGAGCAGCGAGCTCGCGCACGTCGCGGTCGATCGCTTCGTCCCTGACGAGTATGCCCATGATGATCTCCTGATATCAGACGATGATATCAACGCGAGATATCATGGGCAAGCTCAGCTTCACCACGCCCCGGTGTTCGCCATGCTCGCCCATGGCTCGGCGGGAGCCTTCGGTTCGCCCTTCTGCAGCAGTTCGATCGAGATGTTGTCGGGAGAGCGGATGAAGGCCATGTTGCCGTCGCGGGGCGGCCGGTTGATCGTGATCCCGGCGTCCAGCAGTTTCTGGCAGGTGGCGTAGATGTCGTCGACCTCATAGGCGAGATGGCCGAAATTGCGGCCGCCGGTATAGGTCTCCGGATCCCAGTTGTAGGTCAGTTCCAGCGTCGGGCGGCCACGCGAGCCCGTGGCCTTGACGGCGTCGAGATCGTCGGGCGCGGCCAGGAAGACCAGCGTGAACCGGCCCTTCTCACTCTCGATCCGGCGGGTCTCGACCAGTCCGAACTTGGTCACGTAGAAATCAAGCGCGGCGTCGAGATCGGTCACGCGGACCATGGTGTGGAGATAGCGCATCGGGGAGAGCCTCTTGCTTTGAAATGTCTGCGGGTTGATCTCGCCTCTAGATCGGGCGACACGCTTCGGGTTCAAGAGCATTGGCCCATTCAGGCGGGTCAGTCCAAGAGAGACGGCGCGAGAGAGCCATGACCGACACGCAAGGCGGACCTTCGCGCCTCGATGCGGCGACGATATCCGGGATCAAGCAGCGCGCCGCCATTCTCTCGGTGATGGCGACGCTGCTGCTCACGCTCGCCAAGGGCGCGGCGGCCGTGCTTTCCGGATCGCTCGCGCTTTTGACCGACGCGCTGCAGGGCCTGATCGACATCGGCTCGACGTTGTTCACCTGGTTTGCGGTGCGCGCCGCCGACAAGCCGGCCGATGACGAGCATCATTACGGCCATGGCAAGGTCGAGGCGCTGGCGGCGCTGGTCGAGACCGCGATCCTGTTTGCGCTCGCCGGCGCGATCCTGTGGGAGGCCGGCTCGCGGCTGTGGACCGGCGCGCTCGGCGCGGTCTCGGTGACGCCGGTGGTGATCGGCGTGATGCTGCTCTCGATGGTGGTTGACGCCGTGCGCTGGCGCTCGCTGACGCGGGTGGCGGCCGAGACCGGCAGCGAGGCGCTGGCGGCGGAGGCGACCCATTTCTCGGCCGATTTCGTCGGTTCGGCGCTGGTGCTGGCGGGGCTCGTCGCCTCATGGCTCGGCTTCGCCAGGGCCGACACGGTCGCCGCCTTCGCCATCGCCGCCTTCATGGCCCTGTCGGCGTTCAAGCTCGGGCGGCGCACCATCGACACGTTGCTCGACGCCGCGCCCGAAGGCGTCACCGAGCGCCTGCGCCATGCGGTCGTCGCCGTGCCCGGCGTGGTGGCGGTCGATGCCATCAAGGTCAGGCCCGCGGGCGGTCGCGTCTTCGGCGAGATCGGCATCCGGGTCTCGCGCACCCTGCCGCTGGACCGGGTCGTCGCGATCAAGCAGGCCCTGCTCGACGCCGTCGAGCGCGAGCAGCCGGGGGCGGAGATGACGATCGCCGCCAATCCGATCCAGGTCGACGACGAGACGGCGCTGGAGCGTGTGCTGCTGATCGCGCTCAAGCTCAGGATTCCGGTCCACCATGTCAGCGTCCATTCGATCGGCGAGCGGCTCTCGGTCAGCCTCGACATGGAGGTCGATGCGAAGCTGCCGCTCGGCGATGCGCATGAGGTGGCGACACGACTGGAAAGCGCCATCCGCGCCGAATTCGGCGGCGAAACCGAGGTCGAAACCCATATCGAGCCGATGGAGACTGGCCTGCCCGCAGGCCACAACGCCGCCTGGGAGACGGTCGAGGACATCGGCAAGGCGCTCGCCGGCGAGGCGGCGAGCCTCGAGGGCCCGGTCCATGACATCCACAGCGTGCGCGTGCGCCAGACCGTCAACGGGCTGGTGGTGAACTATCATTGCCGCGTGGATCCGGCGCTCGACGTCGCCGCAGTCCATGCGGCGGTGGATGCGATCGAACGCGCGGTCAGGCTGGCGCGGCCGCAGGTCTGCCGGCTGGTCAGCCATGCCGAGCCGGCCGTCATCCGGGCGGCGCATGACGATCATCCGACCAGCAACCGCGCCGCGCCGAGATAGAGCGGCAGCCCGACCAGGAGATTGAACGGAAAGGTCACCGCCAGCGCCGCCGTCAGCGCGAGACCTGCATCGGCCTCCGGCAAGGCGCTGCGGATGGCGGCCGGCGCGACGATATAGGAGGCGCTGGCGGCAAGCGTCGCCAGGATCGTCGCCTCGCCGACGGACAACCCGATGACCGAGGCCAGGGCCAGCCCGAGCGCCGCGTTGACCAGCGGGACAGCGACCCCCAGCACGAGGATCATCGGGGCCGCCTGCCGGATCGCCGCGCCCTGCCGCGCCGCCTGGAGGCCGAGATCGAGCATAAAGAGGCACAGCAGGCCGCGAAACAGATCGACGAAGAGCGGCTTGACAGGCTGCAGACCGGCCGGGCCAACGATCGCGCCGATCGCCAGGCCGCCGGCCAGCAGGACGACGCTCTTGCTCGAAAGCGTCCTGCCGAGCACGCCGCCGGCCGACGCCGCGCCTCCCTCGGCACGGCGCGCGAGCATGATCGCCACGACGATCGCCGGCGCTTCCATCAGCGCCAGCAGCGCGGTGGCGTGCGATCCGTGGGCGATACCGGCGCTGTCGAGAAACGCCGTGGCGGCGATGAAGGTCACGGCCGATACCGAGCCGTAATGGGCGGCGAAGCCGGCGCAGTCGGCGGCCGTGCGCCAGGTCAGCCGCCTGAGCGCGAGATAGACCCAGAGCGGAATCGCAAGCGTCAACGCAAGGCCAGCGGCGAAGACCGGAAGCGCCGTAGCCATGGGCGCCTGCGCCAGCTCGGCCCCGCCTTTCAGGCCGATCGCCAGCATCAAATAAAGCGAGAGAAAGCGCGCGACCGGTTCGGGCAGCGCCAGATCGCTGCGGATGGCGACCGCGACGACGCCGAGCACGAAGCACAGCGTCATCGGGGAAATCAGGTTCTGAAAGGCGATGTCGAGGCTGGCCACGCGATGCTCCGTCGTTGCGATGGCGGGGCACTAGCAGCGCGGGATGATTGACAGAACGCCAGTCCGATAATTGAATTGATTGATCTTTCCAATCAATGGACGAGCGATGCCGTTTCCGCTGCCGCCTTTCGACCTTGACCTGCTGCGTAGCTTCGCGGCGGTCCTCGACAATGGCGGCTTCACGCGCGCGGCCGAGCGGCTCGGGCGCACCCAATCGACCGTCAGCCTGCAGATCCGCAAGCTGGAGACAGCCCTCGGCCAGCGCGTCTTCGAACGCAGGAGCGGCAGCGGCGGGCGCATCGTCCCGACGCCGGCAGGCGAAGCGCTGCTGGCGCATGCCCGCCCGATCCTGCAACTCGCCGAGCAGGCGCGCACGGCCTTGCTGGCGCCCGACATCGAGGGGCGGCTGCGGCTGGGCACGCCCGAGGATTTCGCCACCTGGCACCTGCCCGACATCCTCGCCCGCTTCGCACGGGCGCATCCGCGGATCGATCTCGAGGTCACCTGCGACTTCTCGGTCAATCTGCTCTCTGGTTTCGGTCGCGGCCTGTTCGACCTGATCCTGTTCAAGCGCGACCCGCAGCCGGCCTTCGGCGGCGGCACCGGCATCTGGAGCGAGCCGCTGGTCTGGGCCGCCTCCTCGCGGTTCCAGCCGCTCGACGACCAGGCGGCGCTTCCGCTCGTGCTCGCGCCGGCGCCCGACATCTACCGCAAGCGCGCGCTGGCGGCGCTCGATGTCGCGGGCCGCAACTGGCGGGTCGTCCTGACCAGTCCGAGTCTGGCCGGCCAGCACGCGGCCGTGCGCGCGGGGCTCGGCGTCAGCGTGTTGCCACGCGGCATGATCCCGCCCGATCTTACCGTGCTCGACCGGCTGTCAAACCGGCTGCCGGCCCTCGCCGATGCCGAAATTGTGCTCTATGCCGCGCCGGGCCAACCCAGCCCAGCGGCGGAACGGTTGGCGTCACATATCGTGCAATCGCTCGAAGCGCTGCGCGCCTGAAACAAGTCCGCACCGTCGCTCCATGACAATGCGGCCGGCGATGCGGGGGCTGTGCATCGCCGGCCGACCGATCGGGACTGGCGGGGACCCCCGCCGCCCGACACGCTCAGAATCTGTAGGTCGCCGAAGACTGAACCCGCGTCTGGCGGCCGCGCGCGTTGTCACGGTCCTCTCGCAGGCCGTGCTGCACCTCGACGCCGAGGTCGAGATCGGCCCAGGGGCTCCAGATCAGGTTCGCCGCGCCATACTGGCTGTGCTTGAAGGTCGCGGCGGAGGCGAAGCGCGGCAGGTCGGAGCGGACATAGCTGTAGACCAGGTTGCTGCGCAGCTCGTTCGTCCACCAGTGCTGGAAGGCGACATAGCCACCAAAGGTCTTCTGGGTCTCCGCCTGGCCCGTCGCCGGATTGTAGAACACGCTCGGCAGCACGCCCGCCGTCTCCTGGATATAGCGGGTCGCGCCATTGGCGTAGGTGGCCTGGAAGCGGATATTGTCCTTGGGCGCGAGGAACGGCAGGTTGAGCCGGCCATGCAGCGTGCCGGCATAGCCGACCTCGTCTCCCGAGACCCCGTTGGGCGCATTGGTCTGCGTGACCGCGCCGCCGAGCTGGATGTGGCCGAACGCGCCCTGATAGCGGATATTGCCGACGAAATCGGGCGTGGTGTCGCGGCTCGAGACGACGGCTGCGGCCGGGCCGAACTGGACCCTGCCCTCGGGGTTCTCGATTGCACCGGCGATCGAGAAGCCGTTGGCGAAGCGGTGCTGCAGCCTGACCACGCCCTGCCTGATGAAGGTCTGGCCGCCCGCGCCCTGGAAATCGAGCGTCTCGGCGTAGGCGCCCGGATCGTAGAAGGTCGTCCACCACTGGCCGGCCAGCAGCGGCCCGACCTCGACGATGGCGTGGCGCAGCCGGAAGGAATCCGAGTTCGACGCGATCTGGTTGCCGGCCGCGCCGAAGAAATCGCCCTCCAGCAGGATGCGTGCCGGCCCCAGCGGCGTCTCCTTCTTGGAGAACTCGATGTTGAAGCGGGATTCGCGGCCGTGGATGCGAAAGGCGGAGTCGCCGATACGGGTGCGCCGCGTGTCGATGGCTGCGACCGCAAAGAGATCCTCCGCTCCCAGCGACGGGTCGCCGCCGACGCGCCCGATCACGTCCGCCTTCACCTTGCCGCCGATCCTGACATCGATATCGGTGCCCGGCAGACGCCAGCTCCGCGGCAGGCCGCCCTTGAGCACGTAAGGCTCGTCGTCGGCCTTGGCGACGACGCCATCCTTGGTGACGACATTGCGCGCCGCCGGGGTGCGGCGCGCGTTCTGCGTCCTGATGCCGCCAACCTCGCGCCGCAGCGCCTCGATCTGGCGCTGCTGATCGCGGATCAGCTTTTCAAGTCGCGCGGTCTGGTCTTCGGCGCTGACGGTCATCGACGACAGCGCCAAAGCGAGGCCCGAGGCTTACACTTGCCGCGACAGAACGTGATCTTGCTAAAAACGACATGTACACTCCCCCAATAAGCGGTTCATTTATTGATTTATTTTCCTTTGCCGACTGCGGGACGCTGTCATGGGCATTTATCACTCAGAAATCACAAGTTATTGACTTTGGTTTGTTGACAAAAAATCCGATGAAACAAACGTGAATACTGTTTCCATGTTGACAAAATCAATGGAGCGCGCCGGCCATGCCGAAGCCTGCCCAGACTTTCGCGGCGGACGGGGACCGCCTCACCTCAGCAGCCATGGCGATTGGAACCGTGGCGATCGGGACGATGAGGGTCGATGGCGCCGTCCCCGATCAGCTTCTCTCCGAGCGGCAATGGCTTTGGCTTAGCTGCCGCCTGCCCCTGGCGACCGAGAAACGCGGCCGCCCACCCGGCAACAACCGCGCCGTGGTCGAGGGCATTTTCTGGGTCGCCTGGAGCGGCCAGCCCTGGCGTGATCTGCCCGCCTGCTATGGGAAATGGAGCAGCGTCTATCGCCGGTTCCAGCGCTGGTCGCGCAGCGGCGTCTTCAGCGGTCTGATGGAGCATATCCGGCCGTTCGAATGCGGGCCGCAGGCGCCCGATGCCGAAACCAGGTTGCTCTATGAGGGGTTGGCCGTGGTCGGCCCTCTGGCGCAGCGCCAGCGCGCCGCGCCGCGGATGCCAGGCCGACAGCACAGGCGCGGACTCGTTTCGGCCTGATTTGCGGATCGCGGTTCACCGCCGGCGCACGCGCCGGCGAAAGCGCGCCGCTCGCGACAGGGAAGCCGGCTGGCGCTGAGCCCGCGGCGACCGGCGCGGGCGCTTGAACAGCCTGCGCCGGCGCTCTTCCAGCATGGAATTGCGCAGGCTACAGACGGGGCGAGAGACCACATGCCTTGCAGGTTCCCATGCGCGCCGAAGACCCCCATCTGATCCGCCTCGAGGATTATCGCCCGTCGGACTGGCTGATCGACACGGTGGATCTCGACATCGCGCTCGATGCGCGCAAGACGCGGGTGCGGGCGCTTCTGGGCTTGCGGCCTAATCCCGCCGGGCGGCCGGGAGCCCCGCTGGTGCTCGACGGCGACGAATTGGTCCTGAGCGGGGTTTCGCTCGACGGCGCGCCGCTTCCGGCAGAGGCCTATCAAGCCACGGCGCAGGCTCTGACGATCCAGAACCCACCGCAGCGGCCGTTCACGCTAGGCATCGAGACGGTGCTCGACCCGTCGGCCAACACCAAGCTGATGGGGCTCTACCGTTCGTCGAACGCCTATTGCACGCAATGCGAGGCCGACGGTTTCCGCCGGATCAGCTATTTCCTCGACCGGCCCGACGTGATGAGCGTCTACACCGTCAGGCTGGAGGCCGTGAAGGCCGATGCGCCGGTGCTGCTCTCCAACGGCAATCTGGTGGCGGCCGGCGAAGTGCCGGGCAGCGACAGACATTTCGCGGTCTGGCACGACCCGCACCCCAAGCCCGCCTATCTCTTCGCGCTGGTCGGCGGCGCGCTCGACCATGTCCGCGAGGATTACGTCACCGCCGACGGGCGCAAGGTCGAACTCGCCGTCTATGTCGAACCCGGCAAGGCCGGGCGCGCCGGCTGGGCCATGGACTCGCTCATCCGCTGCATGCGCTGGGACGAGCGCGCCTTCGGGCGCAACTACGATCTCGACGTGTTCAACGTCGTCGCCGTGTCGGATTTCAACATGGGCGCGATGGAGAATAAGGGCCTCAACATCTTCAACGACAAGTATGTGCTGGCCGACCCGAAAACTGCGACCGATGGCGACTACGCCTCGATCGAGGCGATCATCGCGCATGAGTATTTTCACAACTGGACCGGCAACCGCATCACCTGCCGCGACTGGTTCCAGCTCTGCCTCAAGGAAGGTCTGACCGTCTTCCGCGACCAGGAATTCTCCTCCGACGAGCGCTCTCGCCCGGTGAAGCGGATCGCCGATGTGCGGACGCTGCGAGCGACGCAGTTCTCCGAGGACGCCGGGCCGCTGGCCCACCCGGTCAGGCCCCGCGCGTACAAGGAGATCAACAACTTCTACACGCCCACGGTCTACGAGAAGGGCGCGGAGGTGATCCGGATGCTCAAGGTCCTGATCGGACCCGAGGCCTTCAAGGCCGGCATGGACCTGTATTTCGCGCGCTGCGACGGCACGGCCGCGACGATCGAGGAGTTCCTGGCCTGTTTCGCCGAAAGCTCGGGCCGCGACCTGAGCCATTTCGCGCGCTGGTACGAGCAGGCCGGCACGCCGACCATCGTCGCCTCGGGACGCTACGACGCCCAGGCGAAGCGCTACACGCTCGACCTCGCCCAGACCACGCCGGCGACGCCGGGCCAGCCTGACAAGCTGCCGGTCGTGCTGCCCGTCGCGCTCGGGCTCGTCGGAAAGGAGGGCGACCTCGCGCTCGTCACGGACTCGCCCGCCTATGCCGGCGGCGGCGTGATCGTGCTCGACCAGCCCTCGCTGTCTGTGACATTCGACGATGTCGCCGAGCCGCCGATTCCCTCGCTGCTGCGCGGCTTCTCGGCCCCGGCGCGGCTGGAGCTCGACCTCTCCGACGCCGATCTGCTGCGGCTGTTCTCCGCAGACAGCGATTCGTTCAACCGCTGGCAGGCGCTGCAGAGCGTGGCGACGCGGGCGCTCGTGGCGGCGGGACGGCACGACGCCGACCGCGCCGCTCTCGACGGCCGGACCAGCGAGATCGCTGCCGCGCTCGACGGGTTCCTGGCAGATCGTGCGCTTGCGGACCCTGCCTTCGCCGCGCAGGTGCTGCGCCTGCCGCCGCCGGCCGACATTGCCCGCGAAATCGGCCGCAACGTGGATCCCGACGCGATCCATGCGGCGCATCGGGCGCTGTCGACCGGCCTGGGACAGGCCCTGCTGCCGCGCCTGCTGAGCCTGCGCGACGCGCTGACCCAGACCGGAGCCTACGCGCCGGACGCCAACTCGGCAGGCCGGCGCGCCTTGCGCAACGAGGCGCTCGGCCTCCTCGCGCTGGCCGACCCCGAGCGCGCGACGCGGCTCTGCACGGAGCAGTTCGAGCTGGGCGACAATCTGACCGACCGGCTCGCGGCGCTTGCGGCCATGACCCTGATCCCCGGCGCCGCGCGCGACATGCTGATCGAGCGCTTCGCGGCGGCCTATGCGGACGAGCCGCTCGTGCTCGACAAATGGCTGATGGCGCAGGCGCTCATCCCCGAGCCCGGCACGCTCGACCGGGTCAGGGAGTTGATGCGCCACAAAGCCTTCTCGCTTGGCAACCCCAACCGGGTGCGCTCGCTGATCGGCGGTTTCGCGGCGAACCTGACCCAGTTCAACCGGGCGGACGGGGCAGGCTACAACTTCGTCGCCGATATCGTGATCGCGCTCGACAGGACCAATCCGCAGGTCGCATCCCGGCTGCTTGCGGCTTTCAAGAGCTGGCGCATGCTGGAGCCGGCGCGGCGCAGCCTTGCGGAAAACGCGCTCGCGATGGTGGCCCAGACGCCGAACCTCTCCCGCGATGTCGCCGACATCGCCGAACGCGCGCTGGCGTGACGGGACCGCCTGCGGGCAATTCCCTAACGGCAAGCGCCACAAAGGTTAACGAGGCATTACGCGCGCAAGATTCATTCTTTGGTCGATGCAACCCTGAGATGAAATCTTCAGTCCTGATTCAACTCAAGGCTGGACAAACCGACTCACGCGGATTCAACTGAAAGTGATTCGAGGGGATGCGGCACGTCTCCCGATCTTGCTGACGGTACAGATTTTCCGAAGGGGGACGGGCATGACGCGTGCGAACGCGAGCTGCGCAACCATGCGCGCGGCTCCGATTCTGGGGGTGGCGAGATCGCTGACTCACCCGGTCTACCGGCAGTTCGAAAGTCTCGAACCGACCTTCCGTAAAGTCATCCCGGTTCTCGTCGCGCTCTTCGTCATCATCCTGAGCGCAGGGGCCATCGTCCAGACCACGAACATGCGCGACGACGTCCTGCAAGACGCCGTCGGAGACCTGGACGTCCTCACCGCGCTGATCGCGCTTGAACTCGACAATGCTTCGCTGGCCGAGATCAGTCCTTCCGCCGTGCTTGCCGGACTGGCGCCCCGGCGTCTTGCCGCCCATGGCCGCATCGTCCACGTCACCACCGCGACCGGCGACGTCATCGCCAGCGAACCCGCCACGAGCGCGACCGCGCGCCAGACGCTGACCGATCTGCTGGGATCGACGCAACTGCTGACGACCTTCGGCGAGAAGGCCGGCGTGATGCGCCTGACCATGCCGGGCGGCGAGGAAACGCTGGCGACCGTGCGCAATCTCGCAGCCCCGCTCGGCCAGGTCGCCGTCATCCAGCCGACGGCCCGTCTGCTCGGGGCCTGGCAGCAAAGGCGCGGCGCGCTGATCGGCCTGTTCGCCACCGCCGGCATCGTGCTCGGCGCGATCACGCTCGCCTTTCTCGTTCAGTCGCGGCGGGCCCGCGCCGCCGACGACGATTGCGACTGCGTCCGCGAGCGCATCGACACGGCGCTGAACCGGGGCCATTGCGGCCTCTGGGACTGGGACCTGGCGCGCGGCCGGATCTACTGGTCGGACTCCATGTATGCGATGCTCGGCTACGACCGCGCCGGCGACTACATGTCCTTCGGCGAGGTGTCTGGCTTCATCAATCCCGACGACGCCAACCTCTATGCGCTCGCCGACGCGATCAGCCGGGGCGAGGCCGACCATCTCGACCAGGAATTCCGTGTCCGCGACGTCAATGGCGCATGGGTCTGGCTCAAGGCCCGCGCCGAGCTGGTGATCGACCGGCGCACCGGCGCGCAGCATCTCGTCGGCATCGCGGTAGACATCTCCGAACAGCGCCGGATGGCTGAGCGCACCGCGACCGCAGACGCCCATCTGCGCGACGCCGTCGAGGCGATCTCGGAGGCCTTCGTGCTGTGGGATTCGTCCAACCGCCTCGTCCTCTGCAACGCCAAATACCAGCAGTTGCACCAGCTTCCGCCGGAGGCGCTCCGTGGCGGCGTCACCCATGACGAGGTCATGGCGCTGAGCGCTCAGCCCAATATCGACCGCGAGCCGATCCGCACCGCTCGCGGCACCGTCGGCGCGACCTCTTATGAGGCGCGGCTCTCGGACGGACGCTGGCTCCAGATCAACGGGCGGCGCACCAAGGATGGCGGCTCGGTCTCGGTCGGCACCGACATCACCAAGCTGAAGCAGCAGGAGGAACGGCTGACGCAATCGGAGCACCAGCTCATGATGCATGTCACCGACCTCAAGGCCTCGCGCCAGGAGCTGGAGGCGCAGGCGCAGAAACTGGCGGAGATGGCCGAACGCTATCTCGAGCAGAAGGCGGCGGCCGAAAGCGCCAACCGCGCCAAATCCGAGTTCCTCGCCAATATGAGCCACGAATTGCGGACGCCGCTCAACGCCATCATCGGCTTCTCCGAGATCATGGAGAACGGGCTGTTCGGCAATCTCGGCAATGACCGCTATCTCGACTATGCCCGCGACATCCGCCAGAGCGGCGGCTACCTGCTCTCCGTGATCAACGACATCCTCGACATGTCGCGCATCGAGGCCGGCAAGCTGCAACTGGAGAAGACCAGGGTTTCGGTCGGACTCGTCATCGAGGAGGCCGTGCGCCGCTCGCGCGACGAGATCGACCGCAAGCGGATCGGGCTCAGCATCGACGGGGCGGTCGACCTCGATCTGGTCGCCGATCCGCATGCGCTCTACCAGATCGTCGGCAACCTCGTGGACAACGCAGCGAAGTTCACGCCCGAAGGTGGCCAAATCGCGATCCGGCTGCGCCAGGCCGGCAATGCGCTCAATATCTATATTGAGGATACCGGCATCGGCATCCCCAAGGACAAGCTCGATCGGGTCGGCCGCCCGTTCGAACAGGTCGAGGGCGACATGACCCGCAGCTACAAGGGCTCGGGGCTGGGCCTCGCCATCGCCCGCTCGCTTACCGAACTGCATGGCGGCTCGCTGCGCCTGCGCTCGGCGATCGGCGCCGGCACCATCGTCATGGTGCATCTGCCGCTCGATGGCGGCGCGAGCCGCGTCGCAGGCATGATCGCAGCCGCCTCAGCCCGCTCCGGCCTCGCCGAGCAGGCGCTCGAACAGCCCGCGCGTCCGGCCGCGCAGATCGTCCAGTTCGGCGCGCAGAACCCTGGCGTCCGGTCGGCCGAGCGCGGCGGCGATGCGGCGCAGGAGACGGTCCGGCGGCGGGCCCGCCTCGAGCGTCTCCTCGACAGCGAAGCGCTGCCAGAGCTGGACATCGCTGAACAGGCGCTGAGCCTCCCCCAGCGCGCCAGCATCCACTGAGGCGAGCAGGCCCGCTTCGCGGGCAGCCGCGAAGACGCCGGCAGTGTCGCGCTGGAGCAGGCCGGGATGGTCGTGCGCGTGGGCCAATACGAGGAACTGCGCCAGAAAGTCGAGATCGGTCAGCCCGCCTGCCGCGAGCTTGAGGTCCCAGGGATCGCCCTCGCCTTTCTCCTTTGCGATCAGCGTCCGCATCGCCTTCACCGCCCTGGCGACGGCGACCGGATCGCGGCGACGGGCCAGGATGGAGCGGATCGTGGCTTCGGCGCGCACGGCAAGACCCGCATCGCCCGCGACGATGCGGGCGCGGGTCAGCGCCATCTCCTCCCAGATCTCGGCCTCGCCGGCGTGATAGGCCTCGAACCCTGCAAATTGCGTCGCGGCCGGGCTCTTGTTGCCGGTCGGCCGCAGCCGCATGTCGACCTGGTAGAGCGAACCGCGCCGCGTCGGCACCGTCAGCGCCGCGACAAGCCGCTGGGTGAAGCGCACATGCCAGGTGACGGGATCGAGCGCCTTGCGGCCGTCGCTGGCGTCGGCCTCCTCCGGGCGGTCGTAGAGCAGGATCAGGTCGAGGTCGGATGTCGGCGTCAGTTCGCCCGAGCCTAGCCGGCCCAACCCCAGCACCACCGTTTCCGCTCCGGCGATCACGCCATGGTCGGCTGCGAAGGCGGCGCGCGTGTCCTCGAAAGCGACGCGCAGGCAGCCCTCGGCCACTGCGCACCAGGCCTCGCCCGCCTGACGCGGCGAATAGACGCCCGAGAGCAGCCGCGCGCCGACGAGGAAATTCTCCTGCCGGGCAGCGTCCCGGAGGCGATCCAGCCCGTCCTCGACGCTGGGCGGCGGCGTGCCGACAGCCGAGCGGATGCGCCTCGTCAGCGCATCGCAATCGAGCGTCGCGGAGTTGAAAGCCGGGTCGATGACGCCGTCGAGCACATGGGGATGCATCGCAGCGACGCGGGCAAGACGCGGGGCGCTGCCAAGAATCTCGGCAAACAGCGTCAGCAAAGATGAATGCGAGCGCAGCAGCGTCAGCAGTTCAACGGCTGCCGGCATCCTCACGAAGGCGTTGTCGAGATGGGCGAGCGCGCCGTCGGGGTCTGCGGTGCGGCCGAGCGCCACGAGCAGCGCCGGCGTGAGTTCGGTCAGCACCTCGCGGGCGCGGGCGCTGGTGACGGCGGCGCGGCGGCCGAAATGCCAGCCGCGCACGGTCTCGGCGGCGGTCTTCTGGTCGCGGAAGCCGAGCTTGCGCAAGGTCGCCAGCGTGTCGGGATCGAGCTCCGTCCCGGTGAAGCTGAGCGTGCCGGCCTCGCTCGCGAGCGACGGCCCTTCCTCGAACAGCAGGGCGTAATGGCCCTCGACGCGTTTCGCATGCGCAGTCAGCGCCTTACCGAAGGCTGCGGTGGAAGCAAAACCGCAAAAGCGCGCAAAGGCTTCGAGATCGGCCTTGTCGGTCGGAAGCGTCTGGGTCTGCTCGTCATGACGCATCTGCAGGCGGTGTTCGATGGTGCGCAGGAAGCGGTAGGACTCCGCCAGTTCGTTGCGGGCTGCAGGCGTGATCCAGCCCTCCTGTGTCAGCGCGCCGAGCATCTCCAGCGTGCGTGGTCCGCGCAGCCCCTGACGCCGGCCGCCGAAGACGAGCTGCTGCGTCTGCACGAAGAACTCGATCTCGCGGATGCCGCCGCGCCCAAGTTTCACATTGTGCCCGGCGACCGCGATCGTCTCATGGCCCTTCACCGTCTGGATCTGGCGCTTCATCGCATGGATGTCGGCGATCGCGGCGAAATCGAAATATTTGCGCCAGATGAAGGGCGAAAGATCGGCGATGAAACGCTGGCCCAATGCGATGTCGCCGGCGACGGGACGGGCCTTGATCATCGCGGCCCGCTCCCAGTTCTGGCCGACGGTTTCGTAATAGGAATAGGCGCTCGGCAGGGCGACGGCGACATGGGTCGAGGCGGGGTCGGGCCGCAGGCGCAGATCGACGCGGAAGACATAGCCGTCGGGCGTGCGCTCCTGGATGATGCGGGCGATCTGCTGGGTGAGCTTGACGTAGAGGCTCGCGGGTTCGGCTACGCCGGCGGCTTCGGCCGTCTCGGGATCGAAGAAGACGACGATGTCGATGTCGGAGGAGTAGTTCAGCTCGCCCGCACCATGCTTGCCCAGCGCCAGCACGACGAGGCCCGAGCCCTTGCCGGGCTGCTGCGCATCCGGCAGCGTGATCCGTCCAAGGTCGGCGGCCTGGCGCAGGACGTGATGGGCAGCGAGCAAGACCGCCGCATCCGCGGTGGCGGTGAGCGCACCTGTCACCGTCTCGACGTCCCAGACCCCGCCGATATCGGCGAGCGCGATCAGCAGCGCCATCGCCTGGCGGAAGCGGCGTAAGCCGCGCATCAGCTCGGGCGTCTCGACGCCTTCGCGATCGAGCGCCATCACATCGGCCAGCAGCGCGTCGCGGCGGGCTTCCGGCGCGCCGGTCACGCTGGCGAGCAGGCCTTCCGGATCGAAGCGCATAATCTGCGTCAGGAAGGGCGAATGCGCCAAGATGCCTGCGACGAGCGCGGCGGCGGCGGGATGGTCGGCGAAATGGCTGGTCAGCGCGGCGGCGGCGCCATCGTCGCGCAGGCGCTCGATCAGGTCGCGGGCGAGCAGCGTTTCCGTCCTGGCGCGCGCGGGCAGGACCGGAGCTGCGCTCAGTCTCTCGCACAGCCTCTCGCCCATCGCCACACCCCGCAGATGACGCCGCAGATCACACCGACTGCAGGCCAGCAGGGTTGGGCGCGGCTGTCGAGGGCCGCGCTGCCTCGGGCTGAGCCATGTCCACAGGCTTGCGCTGCGCCAGCGGCAGCGCCATCACCACGCGCAGGCCGGGCGCGTTGTCCTCCAGCCGCAACTGGCCGCCATGCAGCCGCACGACACCGGAGGCCAGAGAAAGGCCGAGCCCGAAGCCCGGCTTGCTGCGGCTCTGGTCGAGCCTGACGAAGCGTTCCAGAACCCGGCCACGATCGGCTTCGGGAATGCCCGGCCCGTTATCAGACACGGCGAGTTCGACGGCTGACCCGACCTGCGCGGCGGAGACGCGAACAAGTGCGGGCGTCTCACCCGTCGGCTGGCCGTATTTCAGCGCGTTGTCGATCAGGTTGGCGAGCGCCTGGCCGATCAGCTCGCGGTTGCCCGCGATACGCAGGCCGGGCGCGACATCCGTGACCAGCTCCAGCCCCGCCTCCTCCGCCAGCGGCTCGTAAAGCTCGGCCATACCGGAGACGATGTCCGACAGGTCAAGCTCGTCCATGCTGTCCTGGATGCGGCCGGTCTCGACCCGGGCGATCATCAGGAGCGCGTTGAAGACGCGGATCAGGTTGTCGGCCTCGTCGATCGAGCCGTCGAGGGCGGCGCGCAGCTCGTCGGGCGTTGTCGCGGTGCGCAGCGCCTCCTCGGCGCGGTTGCGCAGCCGCGTCAGCGGGGTCTTGAGATCATGGGCGACATTGTCGGAGACCTGCTGCATGCCGGCCATCAACTCGCCGATCCGGTCGAGCATCGCGTTCAGCGCCAGCGCCAGACGGTCGAGTTCGTCGCCGGTGCCGGAGATTGCGAGCCTGCCCTTGAGATCGCCGGCCATGATGGTCCGGGCCGTGTCGGTCATGCCGTCGACGCGTTTCAGCACGCGCCTGGCGACAAACCAGCTCGCGACGCAGCCGAGCACGAAGACGAGCAGCAGTGACCACGCCGCCGCACGCCGGATGACGACGCCGAGCCGCTCGCGCTCCTCGACATCGCGCCCGACGAGGAGCCGGAAGCCGGCCGGCAGGATGAAGACGCGCACGATCGCCCGTCCCTGCGTATCCAGCGCCTCGCTCGAACGGGCATAGTCGATCTCGCTCTCTCCGGGCCTGTCGAGAGCGCCGGGAGGCAGAGCCTCGATATTGCCGACGATGCGCTCGCCGACCGGGGTCGTGACGAGATAGAGCGAGGCGCCGGGCGCGCGCGAGCGCCGCTCGATGATGTTGACCAGCCGCCTGATGCCGCCGAGACGCTGCTGCTCGGCCAGCCCCCGGATCTCGGCGTCGATGGTCGAGCGGATCTGGTCGTCGAGCAGGCGCTTGGCGTTCCAGGCGACATAGCCCAGCACCACGCCGGCGAACAGCGTGAAGACGAGCAGATAGACCGCCGTCAGCTTGAACGCCGTCGTCCGGAACAGATTGGGTAGCAGGCTCTGGCGCGGCTGCGCGGCTGGCCCGGCTTGGCGCGTCGCTTCAGGCTGCGTCACGGATCATGTATCCCGCGCCGCGAATCGTATGGATCATCGGCTTGTCGAAGCCCTTGTCGATCTTGCCGCGCAGGCGGCTGACATGGACGTCGATGACGTTGGTCTGGGGGTCGAAATGATAATCCCAGACGTTTTCCAGCAGCATGGTGCGCGTTACCACTTGGCCGGCATGCTTCATCAGATATTCGAGCAGGCGGAACTCGCGCGGTTGCAGCACGATCTCGCCCTCACCGCGGGTGACGCGATGCGCCAGCCGGTCGAGCTGGAGATCGCCGACACGGTAGATGATCGGCTCGGCGGCGGGCGCGCCGCGCCGGCGCGACAACACCTCGACGCGGGCAAGCAGCTCGGAGAAGGCATAGGGCTTGGGCAGATAGTCGTCGCCGCCGGCGCGCAGGCCCTTCACCCGGTCGTCGACCTGAGCCAGCGCCGACAGGATCAGCGCCGGCGTCGTGTCGTTCTGCTCGCGCAGCGAGCGGATCAGCGAAAGCCCGTCGAGGCGCGGCAGCATCCGGTCGACCACGAGCACATCGTAGCCGCCGCCCTCGGCCATGCCATAGCCTTCCAGCCCGTCGGCGGCATGGTCGGCGACATGGCCGGCCTCACGAAACGCCTTGACCAGATAGGCCGCGGCCTCGGCATCATCTTCGACGATCAGCAAACGCATGGCGTCACGCTATCCCATTGCAAACGAAAACGGCAGGCCGGATGAGAACATCCGACCTGCCGCGGTGAAGGCTGGCCCCCCGGCGGGGGCGACAGGATACCGGGAAACCAACCCTACCCTACTAGCGAAGTCACGCCGCCGGCTGGCGGCCGACCTCGAAGCTGATCTGGCGCTCGCGGCCATCGCGAAACACGGTGATCGTGGTCTTGGCGCCAGGCGCGAAGGTCGCAATCTTCCGCGACAGGTCGCGGGCGTCCTTCACCGCCTCGCCGTTGACGGCGAGGATGGTGTCACCGCGGCGGATGCCGGCCCTGGCGGCCGGGCCGTCGGATTGCGCCTCGGCGACGAGCGCGCCGCGCGGCTCCTTCAGGCCGATCGCCTCGGCGACCTCGGCGGTGACCGGCTGGATCTGCACGCCGATGAAGCCGCGCGCCACCGAGCCGTCCTTCTTCAGCGACTCGACGACCTGGTTGACGGTCGCGGCCGGGATGGCGAAGGCGATGCCGACATTGCCGCCCGACGGCGAGTAGATCGCGGTGTTGACGCCGACGACCTCGCCCTTCTGGTTGAAGGTCGGCCCGCCGGAATTGCCACGGTTCACGGCCGCGTCGATCTGGATGAAGTCGTCATAGGGGCCCGAGCCGATGTCTCTGCCCTGGGCGGACACGATGCCGGCCGTGACCGTGCCGCCAAGCCCGAAGGGATTGCCGACCGCCAGCACCCAGTCGCCGATGCGCGGCTTGGTCCCCGCGAGCGGAACGTAACGGTAGCTGCCGGGCTCGTTGACCTTGAGCAGGGCCAGATCGGTGCGCGGATCGGTGCCGATCACCTTGGCGGTCAGGGTCTTGCCGTCGTCGGTGACGAGCTGGACCTCGACAGCGTTCTGGACGACGTGGTTGTTCGTGACGACATAGCCGTCTTCGCTGATGAAGAAGCCCGAGCCCTGCGACTGGCCCTGGCGCGGCTGCGGCCGGCCCTGGCGCGGCCCCTGCTCCTCGAACTCGCGGAAGAAACGGCGCAGGCCAGGCGGCAGATCTTCGAGGCTGTCGGGGCCGCGCTGGGCAACACTCTGCGTCCTGACGCGGACCGAGACGACGGCCGGCTTCACCTTGTCGACCATGTCGGCAAAGGAGGGCAGCGGGTTCTGAACGCCCGAAAGCTGGATCGGCTGGGCGAAGGCGTTGTGGTTGGGGGCGAGCACGCCGTCGGCGAGACCGGCGGCGAGGCCGATGGCGATGGTGGCAGCGCCGGCGAACAGAGCGCCGCGCTTCAGGACGGATTTTTTGGTGGCTGGAGTTGTCATGGCTCAAAACCTCGGATCGGGCAGGGCCTTCCCTGCGCTTGCCGAGGACCATGGCGCGGCTCGCCTTACGCGGATTTCGCGCGTAGATGACGATTTCGTAAGGTTGCTCGCGCCGGCTCTCAGCCGGGCTCGTCCCGACGCATCAGCGCATCGAGCCGCCGCCGCTCATCCTCCGACAGCGGCGGCGCCGCCGCGACAGGCTCGCGCATCCGCCGCGTGCGCCGGCCGATATAGGCCAGGCTGGTTGCCAGGATCAGGAAGGGCGCCGCCCAGAGCAGGATGGTGCGCCAGTTCACCGGCGGGCTGAGCAGCACGAAATCGCCATAGCGCGCCACCACGAAATCGCGCACCGCCGTATCGCTGTCGCCCGCGACCAGCCGCTCGCGCACGAGGACGCGCAGGTCGCGGGCGAGCGGTGCGTCGGAATCGTCGATCGACTGGTTCTGGCAGACGAGGCAGCGCAATCCGCCGGAGATTTGTCGGGCGCGTTGTTCGAGGGCGGCGTTGGGCAGGACTTCGTCAGGCTGCACGGCGACGGCCGGCCCGGCGAGGCCAAGCGACAAAACGAAGGCAAGGCGCAGCGCGCGCATCGCGATCATTCCGCCGGCTGCGCGACGACGCGGGCCGGCGCGGCGCGACGTGGCGCAGCGAGCCGGAAGCGCCGGTCGGTCAGCGAGAGCGCGCCGCCGAGCGCCATCACGATCGCCCCGATCCAGATCAGCAGGATCAGCGGCTTGTCGTAGAGCCTGACCGCGATGCCGCCATCGCCCTGCGGCTCGCCGAGGCTGACATAGGCCTGGCTCAGGCCGTCGGTTCGGATGCCGGCCTCGGTGGTCGGCATGTTGCGGGCGATGTAGACGCGCTTGCCGGCCTCGATCGCGCCGAGCGACCTGTTGCCGGAAGCAAGCTGAAAGCGGGCGATCTCGGCGCGAAAATTCGGGCCGATGCGCGGCGAGATCGCCTCCAGCGTGATCGTGTAGCGACCGCTGGTCAGGCTCTCGCCGGGTTTCAGCACGCCGATACCCTCGGTGCTCCAGGCAGTGGCCGCGATGCCGATGACAGAGATGCCAACCCCGGCATGAGCCAGAGCGGTACCCCAGGCCGACCGCGGCAGGCCGACCGCGCGCGACCAGATCGCGGATGCGCCGCTGGCCCGCGCCACGACGCGCTCACCCAGATCGAAGGCCGCGCCGGCCACCAGGAATACGCCAAGTCCGATGCCGAGCGGAGCCAGCACCGGCCCGCTTCTGAACATGGCCAGCAAAGCAACGCTGGCGAGGATGCCGAGCCCGAGGGCCCAAACCGAGCGCTGGGCCGCGCCGAGCAGGTCGCCGCGCTTCCAGGCCAGCGACTGGCCGATCGGCAGCAAGAGGAGCAACGGCACGAGAACCGGGATGAAGGTCGCGTTGAAGAACGGCGGGCCGACCGAGATCTTGTCGCCGGTCGCCATCTCCAACACGAGCGGATAGAGCGTTCCGATGAAGACGGTGGCGCAGGAGGTCGCGATGAAGACGTTGTTGACGACCAGCGCGCCCTCCCGCGACACCGGCGCGAACAGCCCGCCCTGACGCAAAAGCGGCGCGCGCCAGGCGAAGAGCGCCAGCGAACCGCCGACGAAGAAGACAAGGATGGCGAGGATGAAGAGCCCGCGCTGCGGATCGCTGGCGAAGGAATGCACCGAGGTCAGCACGCCCGAGCGGACGATGAAAGTGCCGAGCAACGAGAGCGAGAACGTCAGGATCGCGAGCAGGATCGTCCAGACCTTGAGGGCGTCGCGCTTCTCCATCACCACGGTGGAATGGATCAGCGCCGTGCCGGCGAGCCAGGGCATCAGCGAGGCGTTCTCGACCGGGTCCCAGAACCACCAGCCGCCCCAGCCGAGCTCGTAATAGGCCCAGTAGGAGCCCATCGCGATGCCCAGCGTCAGGAACACCCATGCCAGCAGCGTCCAGGGCCGCACCGCGCGCGCCCAGACGGCGTCGATGCGCCCGTCGATCAGCGCGGCGACTGCAAACGCATAGGTGATCGAGAAGCCGACATAGCCGACATAGAGCAGCGGCGGATGGATCGCGAGGCCGAGATCCTGCAGGATCGGGTTGAGGTCGTTGCCCTCTGCCGGAGCCGGGATCATGCGCCGGAACGGGTTCGACGTCATCAGCGTGAAAGCCAGAAACGCGACCGTGACCCAGCCTTGAGCCGCCAGCGCGCCGGCGCGCAGCCTGACCGGCAGCGAACGCCGCGACAGCGCGACGAGCGCGCCGAACAGCGTCAGGATCAGCACCCAGAGCAGCATCGAGCCTTCGTGATTGCCCCAGGTCGAGGTCAGCTTATAGATCAGCGGCTGGGCCGAATGCGAATTGGCGACGACGTTCTCGACCGAGAAGTCGGAGCGCACATAGGCCGCCGTCAGCGCCGCAAAGGACATGGCGACCAGCAGGAAACAGGTGATCGCGGCGGCAGGCCCCACCGAGGCCAGCGTCCGGTCGCCCCGCGCCACGCCCCAGAGCGGAACCAGCGCCTGCACGAAGGCGACACCCAGCGCCAGCGCCAGCGCGAAATGGCCGATCTCGACGATCATCGCGCGGGCCTCATGGTTTGGCCGGTGTGTTGGCCGGCGCGCCGCCCGGCTGCCAGTGGCCCTGCTTCTTCAGCGTGTCGGCCACCTCGCGCGGCATATAGGTTTCGTCATGCTTGGCGAGCACGGAATCCGCTTTGAAGCGCCCTGCCCCCTCGAAGACGCCCTCGGTCACGACGCCCTGCCCTTCGCGGAACAGGTCCGGCAGCAGCCCCTCATAGCTGATCGTCATCGTGGTCTTGCTGTCGGTCACCGCGAAGCTGATCTTTTGGCCCGGACCTCGCGCGAGCGAGCCCTTCTCGACCAGGCCGCCGAGGCGCATGCGGGTGCCCGGCGTCAGGCCCTTCTCGACGATCTCGGTCGGCCCGTAGAAGAACACGATCGAATCCCGCATCGCGACCAGCACGAGCCCGGCGGCGACGCAGAGCACGAGGCCGGCCCCGCCGATCAGCATCAGACGGCGCTGCTTGCGCGTCATGCGCTTGCGGATCGCAGGAAGCGGCTGCTGAGTCGCCGTCATGGCGCGGCGTCCTTGAGGCCGAGTTCGGCTGCGAGTGCGTCGAGCTGCGACGAGACCGAGGAATCGCTGGCCAGACGCAGGCGCGCGGTCGCAAGCGCGGCCTTAGCCTCCGCCCGGTTGCCGAGCACGGTCTGCGAACGGATCAGCCGCGTCCATTCGTCGAGGTTGCCGCCGCCCTGCGCCAGACGGGCGGCAAGCCCCTCGACCATGCCGCGAATGGCCGCCTGCTGATCCTGTGCCGGCAACGCCGCGATCGCGCCCCTTGCGGTTTCGCCGTCCAGCCGCGCTAGCCTGTCGCGCACCAGAGAGAGCCAACCCGCCTCTCCGGGCGCATCGGCGATAAGCGCGCGCAGGGCTTCGGCCGCGCCGGCGGCGTCGCCGTCCTGCTCCTTGGCGATGGCGAGGAAATAGCGTGCGCGGGCATTTTTGGGATCACGGGCAACGGCCCGGCTCAGGCTTTCGCGCGCTTCGGCCGTGACGACGCCGCCGGCTGCCAGAATCTGCGCCTCGCCCTGGCCTGCCAGCAACTCGGCGTCAGGCTCGCCGAAGCGCACGGCATTGCCGAAGGCGCGTGCCGCGTCCTCCGCGCGTCCCTGCCGCAGATAGACCGGCGCGATCACTGCCCAGCCGCGCGCATCGGTCGGGTTGGCGGCGAGATGAGCCTCGATCCGGGCGAGCGCAACGGAGAAATCCTGCTGCTCGGGCGAAGCCTTGAGGCGCGCCGCCAGGGGCAGGTCGGGCTGCGCCGGCGAGCCATAGGCGCCGTAGATCACGAGCGCCAGCAGCGGCACGCAGGACAACGCCAATGCCGAGGAGGCGCGGCGGCGGCGCAGCGAGGACTCGGTCTCGGCGGCCGGGCCCGTTTCGTTGCCGGCTGCCCTGAGCTTGAGGCGCGCCGCCTCGGCGCGGGCGGCCTCGGCCTCCTGCGGACCGATCAGGCGGCGGCCGAGATCGCGGTCGATCTCGGCGAGCTGGTCGCGATACAGGCTGGCCGCATCCGCCGCATCGGCGAAGGCAGCCGTGCGCCCCCGGCCGAGCGGCCAGAGCAGGGCGAAGACAGCCGCGCCGGTCATGGCCGCGAAGATGATCCAGATGAGCATTGCGCTGTCTTATCCAATTCAAAGCTGCGCATCATGTCCGAAGATGGCGACAAAGGGTCACGCGGAGTCATTTTCTTCAGACCGAAGGCAGCACGAGGCGGGCGCGCAAGCCCCCGAGCGGCGACGGATGCAGGGAGAGTTCGCCGCCATAGAGCTTGGCGAGATCGCCGACGATCGAAAGCCCCAGGCCTGACCCCGGCGTCGTCTCGTCGAGCCTGCGGCCGCGCTTGATCACGTCGGCCATCGCCTCCGGCGGCAGGCCCGGCCCGTCATCGTCGATCACCAGCGCGATCCGCTCGGGCTGGTCGCGCATGGTCGGCTCGACGCCGACCTCGACCGTGGATTCAGCCCATTTGAAGGCGTTGTCGAGCAGGTTACCGAGCATCTCCTCCAGGTCCTGCTTCTCGCCGCGAAAGCGCAGGCTGGCCGGCACGGCATGTATGCCGGTGATGCCGCGCCCCTGCGAGATCTTGCTGAAGGTCCGGATCAGCGCATCGAGCGAGGGGGCAATTTCGGTGACGCCGCCGAGCGCACCCGAGAGCGCGGCGGCACGCGCGCGGTCGAGATAGTACTGGACCTGGTCGCGCATGATCGCGGCTTGCGTTTTCACGGTCTGGGAGAGTTGGCCTTCGGCCGCGTCGGCCTCGTTGATCATGACGCTGAGTGGGGTCTTGAGCGCATGGGCGAGATTGCCGACCTGGGTGCGGGCGCGCTCGAGGATCTCGCGATTGGCGTCAATGAGCTGGTTGAGTTCGCCCGCCAGCGGATCGAGATCAGGGGGATAGCGGCCGGCGATGCGCGGCGACTCGCCGGTGCGCACGAGGCCGACAGCGTTGCCGAGACGCACGAGCGGGCGCAGGCCGAAGCGGACCTGGATGATGGTGGAGGCGACGAGCGCGAGCCCGAGCAAGACGAAGGTCATCGTCAGCGCGAAGCGGAAATCGCGGATGTCGCCATCGATCTCGTCGGCGGGCGCGGCGACCGCGACCGTGAAGCGCCCTTCCTCGCCGACATCGATCTCGCGTTCGAGGATGCGCAGCCAGCGGTCGTCGGGGCCGGAAACATAGCTTTCGCGCAGTCCGCGCGCGTTCGGCGTCAGTTGCTGCTGGTCCAGCAGCTTGGGCAATTGACCGCCGACGATGGAGCGCGAGGTGCGCACCACGGGGCGCTCGCCATCGAGCCGGACGATCTGCCAGTACCAGCCCGAGAGCGGCAGGTCGAAGCGCGGTTCACCGAGATCGCCGATCGCCTGCCGCTCCGCCTCGGGCGGCGAGGCGATGTCGGCGACCAGTTCCTTGATGTAGACGCTGAGACGCTCGTCGAAGCCGCGCTCGGCCGAGCGCCGATAGAACGTCGTCAGGCCGAAGCCGGCGAGGATCAGCACCAGCGCGCAGCATACCGCCGCCGAGATGAACAGCCGCGCGCCGAGCGAAAAGCGATTCGGCTTCAGCGGCATCGCCGGAGCGCGACGCCGAACCGAAGGTCCGCGCAGGCGAACAGTCGGGAGCGGTTTTCGGACGACATCATGCGCTCACCCGTCAATGTCGGTCAGACCTTCGCCGGCGCGGCCGCGATATAGCCCAGACCCCGCACGGTCTCGATGACGTCGACGCCGAGCTTCTTGCGCAGACGGCCGACGAAGACCTCGATCGTGTTGGAATCGCGGTCGAAATCCTGGTCGTAGAGATGCTCGACCAGTTCGGTGCGCGAGACCACCCTGCCCTGATGATGCATCAGATAGGCGAGCAGCCGGTATTCATGCGAGGTCAGCTTGATCGGATTGCCATCGACCACGACGCGGCTGGCGCGCGTGTCGAGCCGCACGGGCCCACAGGTCAGCTCGGATGTGGCGTGGCCGGTGGCGCGGCGCAGGAGCGCGCGCACCCGGGCCAGCAACTCCTCGATGTGGAAGGGCTTGACGACATAGTCGTCAGCCCCAGCGTCGAAGCCCGAAACCTTCTCGCTCCAGCGGTCGCGCGCGGTCAGGATCAGCACCGGCATGGTCCTGGCCGCACGCCGCCAGCCCTGCAGCACGGCGACGCCGTCGAGCTTGGGCAGGCCGAGATCGAGGATCACGGCGTCATAGGGCTCGGTCTCGCCGAGAAACGAGCCCTCCTCGCCGTCGAAAGCCTTGTCGACGGCGTAGCCGGCGTTCTCCAGCGCGGTCACGATCTGGCGGTTGAGGTCCTTGTCGTCCTCGACGACGAGCAGTCTCACGGTGGGCAAGCTCCAGTTGGCGCGGGGTCGGGCGCGGTTTTCGGTAAAGCCCGACAGGGCTCAGCGGACGGTCTCGACCTTGCCGGACTGGCCCTCGAGCGTGACGCGCGCCACGCGCCCGTCGCGCTTCAGCGTCGTCACAACATAGACCAGTTCCTCGCCCTGGCGACAGAGCCGGATGCGCAGAACCTCTCCAGGAGCGGCGTTGCGCGCATGGCGGGAGGCCTGCACAGGCTGGATCACGCGGCCATCGGCGATCGTCTCGCGCATCTCGTCGGCGGAGAGGCAAACGATGGGCTGCGGATCGTCGACGCGCAGGATCGGCAGCGGCTGCGCCAGCAAGGCGAATGCGAAGATGGTTTCGACGGGCATCATCGACATGCGCTAACCCCGGACGACTGAACGCGTCATGAATGCGGCGGAATGCAACCCTAGGACGATCAGCCGGACCCGACGATACGTCAGCGCACCGCGATCCGTCCACGCCATTCACGTCCCCTGCCGACCACGGCGCTCATCTGCGCGATCACGAGGTCGATATCGCCCTGAACCGCGCCGAAATCGGCTATCTCTTGCGCTGCCGGATAGAGCCAGGACGGCTGCGTCGTCGCGACGGTCCTGACGGGAGCGCCGGACGAGAGCACGCTGATCTCGTAACGCTCGCCATCCTCACTGACTGGAACCTCGGCGATCTCCCAGGAATCGCCGTCGAGCCGTGTCCGGCGGATCCAGCTCAGCGCAATGCCCGCCGAGCTTCTCAGCGCCTTGGGGCGTACCGGCGCGAGCGGGACGAGCGCGGCGGCGCTTGCACCGGTGACGAACTCCGCCATGGTCGGATCGCCGACATCGCGCCGTACGGGGCCGACGCGGTAGCGCCGCGCTACGCCGATCTCGGCGATGTCGCTAGTCAGCGTGATGGCCGCGCCGTCCAGCACGACGATGCGCGCGCCAGGCGGCAGGCTGCGCGCCGCGGCCGCCTCCGAGCCGCCGATGCCGCGCACCAGACGCGACAGCCGGAACTGGCGCGGGCCGATCAATTCGACGCGAGCCGCGGTCATGATCTCGATCTCGCCATCCGCCGCGATCAGCGCCAGCGCATTGGCTCCCGCCAGCGCCGCCTCGTCCGACACCGAGGCGAGAACCCCTCCACGCAGCCTGACATCGACAACCGCGCGGAGATCGCTGCGCCAGAGCGGACCCGGCGGCAGCATGGTCAGCGTCTCGCCGACGATGGATGGGGCTTCGATCTGCCGCAGCAGCGAGAAATCCCCCGCCCCGTCCGCCTGCCAGACGGCGAGCCCGCCCGGCCAGGGCGAGGCGAAAGCCGCCAGCGACAGCAGCGGCGGCGTGGCGCTGCGCGCGATCGGCAACGCCATCGGCACGGCGAGCGGCCGGCCCGGCAGAGCCGGCGCGGCGC
>FWWL01000168.1_pt1 | contig 96008 bp, 93 predicted proteins | sample 2228331 | NCBI WGS metagenome assembly FWWL01 (sample SAMEA103939775, study PRJEB20133) | metagenome | reverse complement strand
TACCACAACACCCCGCGCACAGGCTTTAGCGGTTCGGGCGCGGGATCGCCGATCGACTGGAGCAGGTCGATCTCGATCGTGCGGCACATGGCGTTGAGCGGCACGTCATGGACCGTGTTGGCGAAGGGATCGACCAGATCGTCGCCGATCCGCAGCACCGCCAGGAACATGAGACCCGCGACCGTGGAGCCGAGCGGCGTCGCCAGCCCCAGCGTTTCGACCAGCCCCAGCGGCAGGAAGAGACAGAAGAGATGGGTGAAGATGGTCGGCAGATAGCGATATTGCACCGGCAGCGGGGTATTTTTGAGCCGCTCCATCCCGCCCTGCGCGTTGGCGATGTCCACCAGCACCGCCTCCATCTGCGTCTGCTGGATTGTGTCGATCCAGCCCGTGCGCCGGGCGATGTCGATGCGCCGCCCGGTGCTGTCGAGCAGTCCGTTGGCGACATTCACGCGGGCGAGCGCCAGCCCCTGATCCTTTTCCTCCAGAAAGCGGGTGACATCGTCATCAATCGGCAGTCGCCGCAACTGGCAGCGCAGCGCATTTACATAGGCGATCTGGCGCTTGACGATCTCCCGCTTCAATTCGCGCCCGTCCGGATCAGGCAGGAAGTTGCGGGTCGCGCGCGCCAGACTGCGCGATGCGTTGATCATCGCGCCCCACAGCGTGCGCCCTTCCCACCAGCGCTGATAGGCGGAATTGGACCGGAACCCCAGGAACAGCGCCAGTCCGGTGCCGAAGATGGTCAGCGGCAGTCCGGGCGCCTTGAACGGCAGCACATAGTAGGTGATCGTGACGACGCAGTCCCACACGAACAACAGGGTCAGCGGCTTCCACACCTCGGCGGCCATCCGATGCAGGCTGGGGACGGGGTCGACGATCATGCAATTCTCCAAAGGACAGGACCGCGCCAACGCAAGAGGCGCATGAAAGCTCCCTTGATGCTATAGCGAAATGACCTGTGCGTTAGAGTGCAACTCGCAGCCGGGCCGGACCGTTGGGCAGGTGCGGCAACAGGAGGACAGGCCATTGACCGGCACGAGCCAGGAACCAAGCGCTGAAACCGGCACAAGGACGGCGGCCCTGTCGCTCCAATGGCAGATGCTGGCGGGATTCGTCATAGGACTGGTGGTCGGCCTGGCCGTCTATATGGCCGCGCCCGACGCGCGCTGGGTCGATCATGTCACGACCTATGTGACCGGGCCGATCGGCCAGATCTTCCTGCGCCTGCTATTCATGCTGGTCATTCCGTTGCTGGTGTCGGCGCTGATCGTGGGGATCGCCGAAATGGGCGAGATTCGCGCGCTGCGCCGCGTGGGGCTGCGCACATTGGTCTACACGCTGATCGTGTCGGCCATTGCGGTGGCGGTCAGCCTGCTGGTGGTCGACCTGCTCCGGCCCGGTGCGGGCATCGACCCGGCCATGGCGCGGGCGATGCTGAACGACGCGGCACCGGGCGCGAAGGCGATATTGAGCCGGGGCGATGACGCGCCGCAGGGCATGGCCGCCTTCATCGCGATGATCCCCGACAATATCGTCGCAGCCATGGCGGGCAACGACATATTGGCGGTGATGGTCTTTGCCCTGTTCTTCGGCATCGGACTGATGCTGGTGCGGACGCCGCAGACGCAATTGCTGCTGAGCGCGATGGAGGGCCTGCTGGCGGTGACGATGCGGCTGATGGGGCTGGTCATCCGCCTGGCGCCGATTGCCATCGCCTGTTTCATGTTCAACCTGGCCGCCCATTTCGGCTGGGACTTGCTGATCCGCCTGTCCGCCTATGTCGGCGTGGTGCTGCTGGCGCTGGCGATCCAGATGTTCGGCATCTATTCGCTGCTGATCACCTTCATAGCCAAACGATCACCGCTTCGCTTCTTCGCCGCCGTGCAGGAGGCGACGGTGATGGCCTTTGCCACCGCCTCTTCCAACGCGACCCTGCCGACCGCCCTGCGCGTGGCCGAAGAGGAATTGCGCCTGCCCCGCCGCATCAGCCGTTTCGTCCTGACCATCGGCGCGACCGCCAACCAGAATGGCACGGCAATGTTCGAGGGGATTACGGTCATCTTCCTCGCCCAGTTTTTCAGCATCGAACTCAGCATCGCCCAGCAGATCATGGTGATGATGATGTGCATATTGGGCGGCATCGGGACAGCGGGCGTACCGGCCGGATCGCTGCCGGTGGTGGCGATGATATTGGGCATGGTCGGCATTCCGCCCGAAGGGATCGGGCTGGTGCTGGGGGTCGACCGGCTGCTCGACATGTGCCGCACCGCGCTGAACGTAACCGGCGATCTGGTCGCGGCGACGGTGATCGCGGCGGGTGAGGAGGACCAGCCATGACGGCAAGGATCGCGGCGGCGATCGTGGCGCTTGTCGCACTGGCCGGGCTGGTCGTGCAATTCGCGGCGACGCTGGACCAGACCGGGTCGGTAGCAGGCACGCTCTGGACATTGCTGCGCTACTTCACGGTGCTGACCAATCTGCTTGTCGCGCTGGCCTTTGGCTGGGTTGCGATCGGTGGCCAGCCGCATCCGCGCAGACTGGCAGGCGTCATGCTGGCGATCCTGCTGGTCGGGATTATCTATGGCCTGCTGCTGCGCGGACTGTTGACGTTGAGCGGCGGCGCGCTGCTCGCCGATACGCTTCTGCACAAGGTGACGCCGGTACTGGTCCCCTTGTGGTGGATCGCCTTTGCGGTGCGAGGCCAGTTGCGATGGCGCGATCCATGGGGATGGACGCTGTTTCCCGCGCTCTATTTGCCCTATGCCTTGCTGCGCGGCATGGCGGAGGGGCGCTATGCCTATCCGTTCATCGACGTCGCGAAGATCGGCATCGGCACGGTGCTGGTCAATGCAGTGCTGATCGCCATGGGCTTCGTCGCGGCTGGCCATGCGCTGGTCTGGATCGACCGGCGCATGGCCCGGAGCGGCTAACGCAGCTTGGCGATATTCAGCCCGTCTTCCTTGGCGCGGGCCTTGGTCGATTCCTCGGTCCGGGTCAGCGCCTTGGCAATGGCCTTGAGGCCCATGCCCTTTTTCGCCAGCAGGTGCAGCTTCTGGATCTCGTCCTGGGTCCAGGGCTGCCGGTGCCGTTCGAATTTCTCGGCCATGTGTCGTCCTTCGGAAAGATCGCAGGCTGTGCCCGCCCCCCTATACCCTTAATCCGCGAACGGATCGCGCACCAGGATGGTATCCTCGCGTTCCGGGCTGGTGGATACGAGCGTGACCGGGCAGCCGATCAGTTCCTCGATCCGGCGGATATATTTGATCGCCTGCGCCGGAAGGTCCGCCCAGCTGCGCGCGCCGGCGGTCGTGTTGTGCCAGCCTTCGATCGCTTCGTAGATCGGCTGGGCCTTGGCCTGATCCTGCGCATGGGCGGGCAGATAATCGTATGTCTGATCGCCAATCTTGTAGCCGACGCAGATGTTGAGCGTGTCGAACCCGTCCAGCACGTCAAGCTTGGTCAGCGCGATGCCGGTGACGCCCGACACGGCGATCGACTGGCGCACCAGCACCGCGTCGAACCAGCCGCAGCGGCGCTTGCGGCCGGTGACAGTGCCAAATTCATGGCCACGCTCGCCCAGCCGCTGGCCAGTGGCGTCCTCCAGCTCGGTCGGGAACGGGCCGGAGCCGACGCGGGTGGTATAGGCCTTGACGATGCCCAGCACGAAGCCCGCCGCATTGGGACCAAGGCCGGTGCCGCTGGCCGCCGTGCCCGCGACCGTGTTGGACGAGGTGACGAAGGGATAGGTGCCATGGTCGATGTCGAGCAGCGTGCCCTGCGCGCCCTCGAACAGGATGCGCTTGCCCGCCGCCTTGGCGCGGTTGAGCGTCAGCCAGACGGGCTTGACGAAGGGCAGGATGAAATCGGCAATCTCGGTCAGTTCCGCCATCAGCGCGGCACGATCGATCGGCGGTTCGCCAAAACCGGCGCGCAGCGCGTCATGATGGGCGGTCAGCCGGTCCAGCTGCGGGCCAAGATCGTCGAGATGAGCAAGGTCGCACACGCGGATGGCGCGGCGGCCGACCTTGTCCTCATAGGCCGGGCCGATGCCGCGCCGGGTGGTGCCGATCTTGCCCGCGCCGCTCGCATCCTCGCGCAGGCCATCAAGGTCGCGGTGGAAGGGCAGGATCAGCGGGCAGGTTTCGGCGATCTGAAGATTGTCGGGCGTGATCGACACGCCCTGCGCGGTCAGCTTGGCGACTTCATCGCGGAAGTGCCAGGGATCGAGCACCACGCCATTGCCGATCACCGACAGCGTGCCGCGCACGATGCCCGACGGCAGCAGCGAGAGTTTATAGACTTTCTCGCCCACCACCAGCGTGTGGCCGGCATTATGGCCACCCTGGAAACGGGCGACGACATCGGCGCGCTCCGACAGCCAGTCGACGATCTTGCCCTTGCCCTCGTCACCCCATTGGGCGCCGATCACGGTTACATTTGCCATGGATACAGATCTCCGCCCGCCGCGCGGACCGGCCATGCCCTTCGACGGGACTCGACATGCCGGTAGGATCGATTGGGCGCCCGACAGAATATGGGGCACCCGGTGCGGGCGCGGGTTAGCGGCGCGGGGCTGGCGCGTCAAGGCGGAGGGACGATTACACTTTGATACAGCGCAACGGCTTTACGTGGTGAAGCAGGCGCGCGATCCTGATTATCCGTCGTTCGTGGAGATACGCCGTGCGGATAGCCTTGATCCTTGTCCTGTGCCTGTCGCTTCTGTCCCCCGCGCATGGAGCGCCGCGGCGCGCCCCGCCCGGCGAACAAGTGGTGGCCTATGGCGGCGATCCGGCGCAGACGCTGGATTTCTGGCCGGGCCAAACCGACAGCAAGCCGAACATAGCGCGGCCATTGGTGATCTTCGTCCATGGCGGGGGATGGAAGCGCGGTAGCAAGGACAATGCCACCGGACGCCATAAATCCGTTCATTATCAACAGCTTGGATATGCTTTCGCGTCCATCGACTATCGTCTGGTGCCCGGCGCCACGGTCGAGCAGCAGGCGCAGGACGTGGCCGATGCCGTTGCCTTCCTGCGCCGCCGCGCGGCGACATTGGGGGTCGATCCGGGCCGGATCGTGCTGATGGGCCATAGCGCGGGCGCGCATCTGGTCGCGCTGGTGGGGACGGACATGCGCTATTTCGCCAAAGCAGGGCTGTCGCCCGACGCCGTGCGCGGCATCATCCCGCTGGATGGGGCGGCCTATGACGTGGCGGCGCAGATGGCGCAATCGGGCCGGTTGATGAAGGGCACCTATGAACAGGCGTTCGGCACCGATCCCGCGCGGCAACAGGCGCTGTCGCCGACTCGCCATGCCGCCCGGCCCAACGCCCCGGCCTTCCTGATCCTGCATGTCGACCGGGACGATGGCACGGCGCAGTCGCAGGCGCTGGCCGCAGCCTTGAAGCGCGCGGGTACGCCCGTGGAGATACGGGCGCTGGAAGGGCGCGGGCTGCGCGGCCATATGCAGATCAACCGGCAGATGGGCGATCCGGCCTATCCGGGCACGGCAGTGGTCGACGACTGGCTGGCGCGAGTCGTCCGTTAGAAGGCGCGCAGTTCCGCGCCATCGAGCCAATGCGAGCAGCGCAATGTCGCGCCATCCTCATCGCCGACCAGCGCGGCGACGGTGTGCCAGCCCTCGGCCCGCAATTCGGCGGCGCGGGCCGCGTCTGCGCCCAGCGGCAGGAACAGGCGTTTGGGCGCCTTGTCGCCAAAGCCAGCGTCGATCAGCGGATCGGGATAAAGGGAAAAGCCAATGGCTGGCTCCTCCTCTCCATCGGCGCGCAGGATGGCATAGCTGCCGCCCCGGCCGATTTCGCCGATAAAGCCTTCGGCAAAGATCGAGAAGCCAAACCAGTTCTGATATTCAAAACCGTGCCGTTCGGTCGGATCGAGCGTCAGCGTGATGTCCCAGCCGATCGGCTTGGCGATGGCGCGCAGGCCCGCGATGCGGCTGTCGATCGCGCCGCCAAGGCTCGCATTGAAGGCTTCGAGCCGCTCCATCGCGGCGTGGAACGGACCCGTCGCCTCGATCAACGGCAGATAGGCCGCGGCCTGCGGCCCCAGCGCAACGAGAGCACCTGCATCCTTGGCGTCCAGTTCGGTGCGGACCGCTTCCAGTTCACCCGCCGCCAGCGGCAACGGACCGGCGGCCAGCATGTCGATCAGGTCGGGCAGGGTGAAATCGATGGTAAGGCCGCCGACGCCCGCCGCCTGCAACGCCTCGATCGCGACATTGACGATCTCGACGACGGCTGTGACGCTGTCCGACCCGATCAGTTCGGCCCCGACCTGCAACTTCTCCCGCTCCGGGCGCAGCTGATTGGCTTTGAGACGGATCACCGGCCCGGCATAGGAAAGGCGCAGCGGGCGCGGCGCGGTGGCCAGGCGAGTCGCGGCGATGCGGCCGACCTGCGCCGTCATGTCCGGGCGCAGCGCCAGGCTGCGCTGCGACACGGGATCGACGGCGCGAACCAGATCCTGCGCGCGCATGGATTTGAGGCGCTGGGTCAGCGTATCCTCAAACTCCGCGAGCGGCGGCATGACCCGTTCATAGCCGTGAGTCGCAACCGTATCCAGAACGCGGCGGGCAAGCCGGGCGGAGGCTTCGGCCTGCGGCGGCAGGCGGTCGGACAGACCCTCTGGAAGGAGGCTGGGCGGGATCATGGTCATGGCTTGCGCCTTTAGCGGAAAATTGGCGCTAGGCCATCCCCATCCACCGTTCGGGCTGAGCCTGTCGAAGCCCTGTCCTTTTAAGAAGAACAGTCCTTCGACAGGCTCAGGACGAACGGGTGAGGGGGCAGCTTAGGCGAAGCGCAGCACCTTCACCTGCTTCACGCCGGTCAGGTTGCAGATTTCCCAGCGCAGCGGTTCGGTGACGGTGCCGTCGACCGACAGCAGCAGCACCGCTTCGCCGCCCTGGTTGCGACGGCCCAGGTGGAAGGTGCCGATATTGACGTCGGCTGCGCCCAGCGTCGACCCCAGGCGGCCGATGAAACCGGGCGCGTCCTGGTTGACGATGTAGAGCATGGTGCCGTCGAGATCGGCCTCCACCTTGATGCCGAACAGTTCGACCAGGCGCGGGCTGGCATGGCCGAACAAGGTGCCCGCGACCGAACGCTCGCCGCTTTCGGTGGTGACGGTGACGCGCACCAGCGTCTGATAATCGCCTTCGCGGTCATGGCGCACTTCGCGCACGTCAAGGCCGCGTTCCTTGGCCAGGAAGGGCGCGTTGACCATGTTCACCGTGTCCGAATAGACGCGCATCAGGCCCGCCAGCACGGCGGCGGTGATGGGCTTCTGGTTCAGTTCAGCGGCATGGCCTTCCACCTCTACCGCAACGCCGGTGATCTGGTCGCCTTCGAGCTGGCCGACCAGGCTGCCCAGCTTCTCGGCGATCGCCATATAGGGCTTGAGCTTGGGCGCTTCCTCCGCCGACAGGCTGGGCACGTTAAGCGCATTGGTGATGCCGCCGTCGAGCAGATAGTCGGACAGCTGTTCGGCGACCTGCAACGCCACATTGACCTGCGCTTCATCGGTCGACGCACCCAGATGCGGGGTGCAGATGAAGTTGGGCGTGCCGAACAGGGGCGATTCCTTGGCCGGTTCGGTCTGGAACACGTCCAGCGCGGCGCCCGCGACATGGCCCGAATCGAGCGCGTCCTTGAGCGCGGCTTCGTCGATCAGCCCGCCGCGCGCGCAGTTGACGATACGCACGCCCTGCTTGGTCTTGGCCAGATTTTCGCGGCTCAATATGTTGCGGGTCTGGTCGGTCAGCGGCGTGTGCAGCGTAATAAAATCGGCCTTCGCCAGCAGCGTGTCGAGATCGGCCTTTTCCACGCCCATTTCGATGGCGCGTTCCGGCGTCAGGAACGGATCGAAGGCGACGACCTTCATTTTCAGGCCCAGCGCGCGGCTGGCGACGATCGAGCCGATATTGCCCGCGCCGATCAGGCCCAGCGTCTTGCCGGTGACTTCCACGCCCATGAAGCCGTTTTTCGGCCACAGGCCCTGCTGGGTCTGGGTGTTGGCTTCGGGAATCTGGCGCGCCAGCGCGAAGATCAGCGCGATGGCATGTTCAGCGGTGGTGATCGAGTTGCCGAACGGCGTGTTCATGACGATCACGCCCTTGGCCGAGGCATAGGGGATGTCGACATTGTCGACGCCGATGCCCGCGCGGCCAATGACCTTGAGGTTGGTGGCGGCGTCGAGAATGTCCTTGGTCACCTTGGTCGAGGACCGGATGGCGAGGCCGTCATACTGGCCGATCATGGCCTTCAACTCTTCGGGGGTCTTGCCGGTGATGACGTCGACCTCGACGCCGCGCTCACGGAAAATGGCGGCGGCGCGGGGGTCCATCTGGTCGCTGATAAGTACCTTGGGCATCTGTATTTCCTTTGGAAAATAGTCCCGTCATCCCCGCGAAGGCGGGGATCCATCTCCGACCGTTGCACCTGTCGATAGGGTGGGAGATGGGTTCCCGCCTTCGCGGGAATGACGGCTTTGTTTTAGATTAAGCAGCCTTTACGGTCGCATAGGCCCAGTCGAGCCAGGGACCGAGCGCCTCGATGTCGGCAGTATCGACGGTCGCGCCACACCAGATGCGGAGCCCGGCGGGGGCATCGCGATAGCCCGCTACGTCGAACGCGGCGCCTTCCTTTTCGAGCAATGCGGCGAAGGCCTTGATAAAGGCTTCGTCGGCACCCGCGACGGTCAGGCAGACGCTGGTTTTCGAGCGCGAGGCTTCATCGACCGCGAGATGGCCGAGCCAGTCGCGCTCCGCCACGATTTTGTCCAGAGCCGCCGCATTGGCGTCGCTGCGGGCGATCAGGCCAGCGGCGCCGCCGATCGACTTGCCCCATTCCAGCGCGAAGATCGCATCCTCGACCGCCAGCATGGACGGGGTGTTGATCGTTTCGCCCTTGAACACGCCTTCGGCCAGCTTGCCCTTCGACACCAGCCGGAACACCTTGGGCAGCGGCCAGGCGGGGGTGTAGGTTTCGAGGCGCTCAACGGCGCGGGGACCAAGGATCAGCACGCCATGGCCGCCCTCGCCGCCCAGTACCTTCTGCCAGGAGAAGGTGGCGACGTCGATCTTCGCCCAGTCGATGTCATAGGCGAACACCGCGCTGGTCGCGTCGGCGAAGGTCAGCCCTTCGCGATCCGCCGGGATGAAATCGGCATTGGGGACGCGGACGCCCGACGTGGTGCCGTTCCAGGTGAACAGCACGTCGGTGCTGAAATCGACCGCCGACAGATCAGGCAGCTGGCCATAGTCGGCGCGAATGACGGTGGGGTCGAGCTTCAACTGCTTGGCGGCATCGGTCACCCAGCCTTCGCCGAAGCTTTCCCAGGCGATGGTCGTGACCGGGCGCGCGCCCAGCATCGTCCACATCGCCATTTCAAAGGCGCCGGTGTCGGAGCCGGGGACGATGCCGATGCGGTGGGTGTCGGGCAGGTTCAGCAATTCGCGCATCAGGTCGATGCAGTAAGCGAGGCGGTTCTTGCCGATCTTGCTACGGTGCGAGCGGCCCAGCGAGTCGGTGGCGAGCGCAGCGGCGCTCCAGCCCGGAGGCTTGGCACAGGGACCGGAAGAGAAAAAGGGGCGAGCCGGCAGAGTCGTCGGCTTGGCGGCAGGCGCAATACGGGCGCCGGCTTCGGTAACTTCAGTCATGTAGCTTCTCCTTACAGAGAGCAGCGCGGCGTTGGGACCGCGTGGCCCGTCGGCCGCCCTAGAGATTTCGGCGGACCTGTCAAGCCGGTTGCGAAAATGACCCAGTGCTAAAAACGGGACGAGCCGTGCCCGCCGTTAACCATCAGCAAGATTTGTCCTGCTACCATGGGTGGCTCCTGATAGAGCGGGCGATGACGATGACGATGTTTCGCGGCGCGGCGCTGGCCGTGACGATGGCGATGATGCTGAGCGCGTGCGGCGGCGATCTGGTGCCGCGCGGCCGTGTGGCGCGCGTCTCCAAGCCCGCGCGTCCGGCAGCGCCGCAGCCGATGGCGTTTCGCCAGTGTCTGGCGAAACTCAATGCGCAGGCGATCGCCTATACCCCCCTGCCCGATCGGACGTTCGGCGGCGGGTGCAGCGCGCTGAGCAGCGTCAAGCTGATCGACTTTGGCGTGCCCGCGACCAATTTGGGCGCGATGACTTGCCAGCTGGCCGCCAATTTCGCCGCCTGGGCGCGCTATGGCGTGCAGCCCGCCGCGCGCGCCATATTGGGGACGGAGATCGTGCGGATCGAAACGTTCGGCACCTATAATTGTCGGCCCATCGCAGGCCTTGGTAAATTGTCCGAACATGCCCATAGCAACGCGATCGACGTCGCCGCCTTCGTGATGGCCGACGGGCGCAAGATCAGTGTCGAACAGGGATGGAACGGCGATCGGGAGACGCGCCAGTTCCTCAAGGTCATCCACGCCAGCGCCTGTAAGCGGTTCAATACCGTCCTCAGCCCCGATTATAACGCGGCCCATCGCGACCATTTTCATTTCGACATGGGCGGCAAGGGCGGGTTTTGCCGGTAATCCGCCTTGGCAATGTCATCTGCGCCCCTTAAGTCGTGGGGATGACAAAAAAAGACATTGAAGAACGCAAATTCCGCCCCGCCAGTCAGGAGGCGGCCGACGCCCGCAAGGCGATCGATACGCCCCAGACCAGCAGCAGCGCCTACAGGCTGGCCTTTCAGGACACCGAATTTCTGCTGCGCGAGGATCTGCGCCCGGTCCGGTTCCAGCTGGAATTGCTGAAGCCGCAATTGTTGATGGACGAAGCGCGAATCGAATCGACCTTCGTTTTCTATGGTTCCGCCCGCATTCCCGAACCCGACCAGGTGCAGGCCCGGATCGACGCTGCGACCACGCCGGAACAGAAGCGCATTGCCGAAAATCTGGGCAAGAAGGCGCATTATTATGATGAAGCCCGCAAGCTGGCGAGCATCGCAGCGCAATATCCGGTGAACGCGGCGGGATGTCGCCACTTCGTCGTCTGTTCAGGCGGCGGCCCTTCCATCATGGAAGCGGCCAATCGCGGCGCGGCCGATGTCGGCCAGACCACGATCGGCATGAACATCGTCCTGCCCCACGAACAGGCGCCCAATCGCTTCGTCACGCCGGAACTGAGTTTCCAGTTCCACTATTTCGCGCTGCGCAAGATGCATTTCCTGTTGCGGGCGCGGGCGCTGGCGGTGTTCCCCGGCGGCTTTGGCACGTTCGACGAGATGTTCGAACTGCTGACCCTCATTCAGACCGGCAAGATGAAGCCCATTCCCATCCTGCTGTTCGGCAAGGAATTCTGGAACCGGGTGGTCGATTTCGAGGCGCTGGCCGACGAAGGCGTGATTGCGCCGGCTGACCTTAACCTCATCACCTGGGTCGAAAGCGCCGACGAAGCGTGGCAGGCGGTGCAGGCCTTTTATGAGGATAGCGAACCGCTGGGATGTTGAACACTCCTCTCCCCATGGGGGAGAGGGCAGCGAGAGTTGGCGGCTTTGCCGCCTGGTCGCAGCCGGAGAGGGGGTGCGTCGCACGCCATGCCCATCCCCCTCTTCCAACTTCTCCCCCACGGGGAGAAGGGTTAGTGGCTTGCCCTTCCCGGCGCACGGGACTAGGGCGCGGCCATGCTTGGCGATCTGGCCCATGTCGACACCTGGATCTTCGATCTGGACAACACGCTCTATCCGGCGAAGGCGGACCTGTTTGCGCTGATCGACGTGAAGATGGGCGAATTCATCCAGGGGTTGCTTGGCTGCGACCCGGTCATCGCGCGGCAGACGCAGAAGCGCTATTTCATGGAGCATGGCACGACCCTGTCGGGGCTGATGCACCATCATGGCATCGAGCCGCGCGACTTTCTCGACTATGTCCATGACATATCGATGGACCGGCTGGAGGTCGATGCGGAGCTGAATGCCCATATCGCCGCGCTGCCGGGCCGCCGCCTGATCTTCACCAATGGCGATGCGGACTATGCCGGCCGCGTGCTCGACAAGCTGGGCCTGTCCGGCCTGTTCGAGCAGATCCACGACATTCATGCCTGCCAATATGTGCCCAAGCCCGATCCGTCGGGCTATGCCGAATTGTGCCGCGTCCATGATGTCGACCCGACCCGCGCCGCCTTTTTCGAGGATATGGCGCGCAATTTGCGGCCCGCCAAGGCGATCGGCATGGTGACCATCTGGGTCAATAATGGCTCCGAAGCGGGCAATCATGACCATCATCCCGATTTTATCGATTTCGAGACTGATCATCTGAGGCCGTTTCTGGCCGGCATTTTTGGGGAAAGCGCATGACCGACCTGCAAAGCATAATCGACGCCGCCTGGGAGGACCGGGCCAATGTGAGCCTGACCACCACAGGGGCGGTGCGCGATGCCGTGAACGCGGCGCTTGCCCTGCTGGACAGCGGCAAGGCGCGCGTCGCCGAGCCGACCGCCGATGGCTGGCAGGTCAACCAGTGGCTCAAGAAAGCCGTGCTGCTTTCCTTCCGCCTGAATGACAATGTGTTGATCGAAAACGGTCCCGGTGGCGGTTTCTGGTGGGACAAGGTGCCGAGCAAATTTGCAGGCTGGGGCGAGGCGGAGTTCCGCGCCGCCGGTTTCCGCGCAGTGCCGGGCGCACTTGCCCGCGCGGGCGCACATATCGCCAAGAACGCGATCCTGATGCCCAGCTTCGTCAATATCGGCGCGTTCGTGGATGAAGGCACGATGGTCGACGCCTGGGTGACGGTGGGCAGCTGCGCGCAGATCGGCAAGAATGTCCATCTGTCCGGCGGCGTCGGCATTGGCGGCGTGCTGGAACCGTTGCAGGCCGACCCGGTCATCATCGAGGATGACTGCTTCATCGGCGCGCGGTCCGAAGTGGTCGAAGGCGTGCGCATCGGCAAGGGATCGGTCCTGTCGATGGGCGTGTTCATCGGCCAGTCGACCAAGATCATCGACCGCGCGACCGGCGAAGTGTTCATGGGCGAAGTGCCGCCCTATTCGGTGATCGTGCCAGGATCGCTGCCCGGCAAGCCGCTGCCCGACGGCACGCCCGGCCCCAGCCTCTATTGCGCCGTGATCGTCAAGCGGGTGGATGCGCAGACCCGGTCCAAAACCGGGATCAACGACCTGCTGCGGGATTGATCCAAATTCACCCGCCCCGTGCCGGGGAGGGTCGTTCCAGCGCCAGCAGCGCGAACGTCGCCAGCCAATGTTCCCCCATATAGTCGCCAGCGACATGGGGCAGGCTGGCGGCGATATGCCGTTCCGCCGCATCCAGCGCCGATACCGCGACCGGATCGCCCGGTCCCAGCGCAGCGGCAATCGCGCGCCAGCACCAGCCTCGGCTGAGGTTCAGGCCATCGAGATGGGCGATCTTGCCATCGCTGCGGTCCGACACGGTCGCGGGGGTGAATAAGGTCGCTGGTTCACCCTGCGCCAGTTGCGGCAGGAAGGCGTGGAACCAGTCGGCGAAATCGGCCCGCGCCAGCAGGCGGCTCATCAACAGCGCCTCACACAGAGCGGGCGAGAGAAATTCGTCGCCGCCCGGCTCCCATGCCTGGCAGGCGCGATCATCGCCGAACCAGTGCAGCGCCCGATCGCGGATCAGCGCCACCAGCGCGGGATCGCGCCCTTCGGCCCATTCCAGCGCCAGCGTCAGGGCAAAGGCGATGTTGAAATGGGTGCCGACGCGCAGCGGATAGGTAAGCTTTGGCAGGAAGTCGTGGAAGCGCGCGGCAAAGGCGAGCGCCAATGGTTCCAACGCCGCCGCCCAGGGCGCTTCATGCCGCGCCAGTTCGCCATGCAGGGCCAGCGCCCAGGCCCAGCCATAGGGCCGTTCAAAACCCGTGGCGGTGGGCCGCGCGAGGAAGGCGAGTTCACCCGCGACCTTTTGGGGGATCAGCATTGCGTCTGCCTGCGCCCGGATCGCGCTGGCCTGCGGCATGTCCGGGTAGAGGCGCAGCAGCCGCATCACCTGCCACCAGCCATGGACGCAGCTATGCCAGTCGAAACTGCCGTGGAAGATCGGATGATGGTCAGCCGGTTCGCGCGCATCCTGCGGCCCAGCCAGCACCAGATCCATCTTGTAAGGGTAGCGCCGTCCCAGATGGGACAGGGTCAGCGTGGCAAAGCCATTGGCCATGTCGGGGGTCAGGTGCGTCATGGGAAAGCCAGACAATAAATGAGCGCGATGTTGACGGCCAGCAGCGGCAAAGCCGTGCCGACCTGTTGCCTGATGACGCCATGCTTGTCTTTAAGTTCCAGCAGGGCGGCAGGGACGAGGTTGAAATTGGCCGCCATCGGCGTCAGCAGCGTTCCGCAGAAACCCGCCAGCATCCCGATGGCGCAGACGATCGCAGGATCGCCGTGATAGGTGCGGATCAGCAGGGGTATGCCGATGGCGGCGGTCATCACCGGGAAAGCGGCAAAGGCGTTGCCCATGACGATGGTGAAGAGCGCCATGCCAAGGCCATAGGCGATCACCGCGCCGAGCAAACTGCCCTGCGGAATCGCCTGGCTCACAAGCCCGCCGACCGCGTCACCGACCCCGGCCAGCGCAAATACCGCGCCCAGGCTGGCAAGCATCTGCGGCAGGATCGCGGCCCAGCCGACCTGATCCATCAGCCGCCGCCCCTGCTGCATCGGGACGATCGGCCCGGCGCGCAGCCACAGGCAGCCAGCGATCAGGGCGATCACCACGCCCAGCGCCAGCGCAATAAGCGTCGCCTGCTTGCCATCGACCCAGGTTGGCACGCCCTTGAAGAGCAAGGTGCCGACCAAAGCGGTGGCCGGTATGACCAGCGCAATGGCGAACAGCCCGTTGCCAAAACGCCCTGCCCGTTCCTGCCGCACCCTGTCCGGCACCATGCCGCCGCCCCGGCCCAGCCCGGACGCCGCCAGCGCCACCAGCCCCAGCACCAGCACGCCATTGCCCAGATCGCCCAGCGAATCCCCGGCCCACATCGACAGCGCCAGCAGCGCCCAGAAAGCGGCCGTCCGGCGGGCGCGCGGATTGCTGGTGTCGTTGACGCCCAGCAGCGCAAAGGCGGCAAAGATCGCGCCTGCCAGCGCATAGACCCAGTGCAGCGTGATCATGGCCGTTCCGCCCGGTTCAGGCGACGGTCGAGCCGCCACAGCCTGAACCCGTGGATTAGGAAGGCGGCGATCGCGGTCGGGATGGCCCAGACCGACAGCTGGAGCGGCTCAAGGCTGATGCCATATTGTTCCAGCAGCCCCTTGATCAGCAGGATCGACCCGATCGCCAGAAATATATCCTCGCCAAAGAACAGCCCGACATTGTCGGTCGCCGCCGCCATCGCCTTGACCTGCTCCCGCACCGCATCGTCCAGATCGCCCGACTGGCGTTCTGCGGCGGCCTCCGCGATCGGCGCGACCAGCGGGCGCACGGTCTGCGCATGGCCCGCCACCGATGTCAGCCCCACCGCCGCCAACCCCTGCCGCGCCAGCAGATAGAAGGTCAGGAAACGCCCGACCGTCGCCCCGCGCATCCGCCCGATCAATCCGCGCGCGCGTTCCTGCAACCCATGCGCCTCCAGCAGCCCGACCACCGGCAGCACGATCCAGATGATGCTGACATAGCGCGCTTCGTTGAACGCCTTGCCAAAGGCGGCGAGGATGGCGAGCGGATCGAGCCCGGCCGCGATCCCCGTCACGACCGCCGACGCCAGGATGACGAGCAGCGGGTTGAAGCGCAGCACGAAACCCGCAACGATCACCGCGATGCCGAGCAGCACCCACATCACGGGCGCCCTAATAGCCAGCCTCTATCGCCAGCCTGATCCCTTCCGCTCCGGTCCTGACGCCCAGCGCCTTGAGCATCGCGGCGCGGTGCATCTTCACCGTGCGTTCGGTCAGGCCCAGATCCCAGGCGATCTGCTTGTTGAGCTTGCCCGCCGCCATCGCGATCAGCACGTCACGCTGGCGCGACGTCAATGCAGCGATCCGCTCACGCGCGCCCGACGATCGTTCCGCGCCCGTCGCGTCCGGGCTTTCCACCGCCATTTGCGAGCCCAGAAAATAGTCCAGTTCGCCATCGACGCCAAAAATGGGCGCGACCATCACCGCGTTGCGGAACGGCGTGCCGTCCTTGCGGTAATTCAATATCTCCACCAGCACCGGCCGCCGTTCGCGCACGCCAGCGCGGATCGTCTCGCTGAGCCAGGGTTCGGTATCCGGCCCGGACAGGAAGCGGCAATTGCGCCCGACAATTTCATCCCGCGTATAGCCGGTCAGCGCAATGAAGGCTTCATTGCATTCGACAATCGGATTGTCGGGCAGGCGGGGGTTGCTGATCACGGCGGCGATCGCGCTGTTGGCGATCATTTCAGACAGAGACATGGGCACTCACAGACTGGCGGGCGATCGGCGGATGCGGTGCCCCTTTGGGCATGTTGCCCCAAATGCCCCGCCTGCCGCAAGCAGGCTGCACCAGGCCCCTGATGAACGAAAGGGAAAGGCCATGAATTTTATCCCCACTGGCCTTGGCGGCTATGCTTTCGACGATGATGGCCGCCCGATCGTGCCTGAAGCCGTGCAGGACGCGGTGCGAACGCTGATTCGCTGGGCCGGGGACGATCCGGACCGCGAAGGTTTGCGCGATACGCCGGCACGGGTCGGGCGGGCATGGCGCGATTATTGCACCGGCTATGAGGAAGATCCCGGCCGCCATTTGGCCCGCACGTTCGAGGAAGTCGGCGGCTATGACGAGATCGTCCTGCTGAAGGACATTCCGTTCCAGTCGCATTGCGAACATCATATGGCGCCGATCACCGGCAAGGCTTCGATCGCCTATCTGCCGCGCAACCGGGTGGTGGGCATATCGAAGCTTGCCCGCGTGCTGCACGGCTTTGCCCGGCGGTTACAGGTGCAGGAACGGCTGACCGCCGAAGTGGCGCAAAGCATTCAGGATCATCTCCAGCCCCATGGCGTCGCGGTGGTGATAGAGGCGCAGCATGGCTGCATGACGGGCCGGGGCGTGCGTACGCCCGGCGTCGCGATGGTCACCAGCCGCCTGCTCGGCTGCTTCCTCGACGATCGCGCCAGCCGCCGCGAACTGCTTGCGCTGATGGGCTATTGACGGTGGGCTATTGAAACAGGACATCACAGGGTGACGCTGGCAATCATAGGCGCAGGCATGGCCGGGCTGGCCTGCGCCGACCGGCTGGCGGAGGATGGCATCGCCGTGCGCCTGTTCGACAAGGGGCGCGGGCCGGGCGGCCGCATGTCGACCCGCCGGGTGGAAACCGCGATCGGCACCGCCAGTTTCGATCATGGCGCCCAATATTTTACCGTGCGCGACCCGCTGTTCCGCCTTCAGGTCGATGGCTGGGCCGCAGCCGGGGTCGCTGTTCCCTGGCCTGAAGCCGGGGCCGACGCCTGGATCGGCAACCCGGCGATGAACGCGCCGATCCGCCATATGGCGGCCGCCCATCGGGTGGATTTCCTGCATCATGTCCATGGCCTGCAACGCGACGCGGCCGGTTGGTGGGTGCGGCTGGACGCGGGCATGGAGGGACCGTTTGACGCGGCCATCGTCGCGCTGCCTTCCGAACAGGCCGCCACCATATTGGGTCTGCACGATCTGGCGATGGCGCGGGTGGCGATGACGGCGCGATCGCAACCCTGCTGGACCGCGATGATCGCCTTTACCGGACCCGTCGACCTGCCGGTCGATCATCTGACCGGCGGCGGCATCCTGTCATGGGCGGCGCGCAACAGCGCCAAGCCGGGACGCGACGGGCCGGAAGCCTGGGTCGTGCAGGCCAATGGCGCCTGGTCGGCCACCCATCTGGAGGAAAGCCCCGACACCATCGCCCCCCTGTTGCTCGATGCGCTGGGGCAGATGACCGGCGGGGCCGCGTTGCCGCCTGTGGCGTACCTTACCGCGCACCGCTGGCGCTTCGCCATGACGCGCGGCACCGACAATGGCGCGCTGTGGAACGACCATATCCGGCTGGGCGCGTGCGGCGACTGGCTACTGGGGCCGCGCGTCGAACTGGCCTGGCTGTCTGGCCGGATGCTCGGCGCGCGGGTTGCGCAGGATTTGACGCTGCCGGTTGCCCGGTCGGGCTGACGCCTTAATCCACGAAATTTCCCGGTCGGGCGAACGTCGCGATATCCTTGCGGTCGCTTGGCACCTCGCGCGCTTGCAAGGCTTCGGGCAGGGCCGACTTGTCGCCCATCCGCCCGATCGCCACCGCAGCCTCGATACGGAAACGGTCCGGCACCGCCAGTTCGGCGCGGGCGGCATCGAAATCCACGCCGCTCATCGCATGGGTGTGATAACCCAGCCGCGTCGCCTGCAGCGCCAGCAAGGCCCAGGCTGCGCCCGCATCGAAACTGTGGCTGTGCGACGGCTTTAAATCGTCCGATCCCGGCGCGGCAGTCAGCGTGTCGGACAGGATATAGACCAGCGCGCCGGCATGCTGCACCCAGCTTTGGTTGAAGGGCAACAAAAGGCCAAGGAACCGGCTCCAGTCGGCGCTGTCGCGATGGGCATAGAGAAAACGCCATGGCTGGTAATTGAACGCCGACGGCGCCCAGCGGGCCGCATCGAACAGCGTATCAAGATCCCCCTGCGGGACGGGCGACCTGTCAAAGGCGCGGGGCGACCAGCGTTCCACAAATAACGGATCGACCGCGCGGGTCACGGTACGGGGACTGGTGGCCATGGAGGTTCCTTGCGTGCAGGTGAAAGACCGCCTCCATATAGGGTGGATATTGCAGTTGCGAAGGGGTCAGCGGATCGCTTCGCAGGGCTGGCCAGGCCGATTGCCCTGATCATGCGCCCGCATGAAGGTATCGGCATCCCGCTCCAGCAAAATCACCGTGGGTTCGCGCAAGAGCGCCCGCGCCAAACGCGCCCGCAATCGGGCAAAGCGCCCGTCCTGCCCATATCGTTCGATCATGCATCCCCCTGCCGACTCACGCAGCTTATCTATCGATCCTATAGACAAAAATCGCGCAAGCAATGCTGGGCAGCGAGACAGAAATGCTTTGGGGTGGGCGGCGGCGTGGCTCGCCGGGTTCGGCACGGCAGCCGGAATCGGGTCAGGCCGGTCTGGCAGGACCGGCCACCCTGAAGATTGGGGGGCACCCTGACGCGGGTGCCTGCAACAGTGTCAGCGCTGGGCCAGCTGGACGCTCGACTTGCGGCTGATGGTCAGGCCGTTGCGGGCCCATTCGCCCTTCGACTGGCACTGGGTGACGGGGATCAGCGAACCGGTCACGGTTTCGCGGAAGCAATAGCGGTCGGTCTTGGCGTCATAGGTCACCTTGGCTTTTCCAAAGCTGCCCCGTGCCTCGGCAAAAGCGGGGGTGCTGGCGGCCGAAACGGCGAGCGTGGCGGCAACAACGGCGGCGGCGAAAGCGATGGTCTTCATGATGAATGTCTCCCTGAATGATGGTTGGCGATCCGTATTGGATCATGCCGACAACATTGCAGGAGGCGTGCCAGTTTGAAAAAATCGCGGAAAACCGTGAATTTTTAACTCAGCTTCTGAACATGGCGTGATTTTTTTGCCATTGGTTGGCAATATTTCCGAACTGTCCGCCATTTTTTCGCGATCGATTCAGATAATAGTTTCCTTGGCCGCTACAGGCGGAAAAATCACCGGCGCGTCACCCTCGCGCCAGGGCGGGACGCGCAGCATCGCGGCGGCAAACAGGGGACTATGCAAATGGATGTCGAGCCAGCGACGCAGATGGGGCAGCGGCTGCGCTTCGAACCAGGCCGGGTCGATTGCCGCGAACTGGCGGACGAAGGGGAAGATCGCCATGTCGGCCAATCCGCGCGCCGCGCCGCATAGCTGCGCGCTTATGTGCAATCGACGGTCGAGCACATGCAGCCAGTCCAGCGCCGCGCCGCGGTGGACCGCCGGATCGCTGCCATGGCGATCGGGATATTTGGTCCGGTCCAGATGCATCTTGAACGGGCCGTCATTGGCGGCGATCAGGCCAGCATCGTCCCGCATCAGCCATCCTTCCGGATCGGCCCGCCCCAGCGCCCAACGCATGATGTCGATACTCTGGTCGATCACCTGCCCATCGGGCAGCACCAGCACCGGCACGGTCGCCTTGGCCGATGCCTGCCGCAACGCATCCGGCTTGTCGCGCAACACCACTTCGCGCAGCGCAACCGCCTGCCCGCTCACCAGCAAAGCCAGCCGGGCGCGCATCGCATAAGGGCAGCGGCGGAAGCTGTAGAGAATGGGAAGCGACGACATGGGAAACACCGCCCTTATCGCGCAAAAGCACCACGACAGCAATGGATCGACAGAAAACTGGCGGAGAGGCAGTCCGCCTAACTATAGTCCAATCACATTCGGATACTGCCACAATACCCCAGTAAATCGGCTATTTTTTGAAGGGAGGCCCATTCGCCCGTCCGAATGCGTCCCATTGCGTTCCCATAAAACCGCGCTATTATCGGGTAACAGTTTTGGGAACGCTCTGCTTGGGAAGCCCTTGGGGTTATTTTGAGCAGGTTCGGTTCCCTGACAGGGAGCCATAATGCCAAAGAAGCTCAGCAACGCACTCACCCCCTTATCGGTGAAGAATGCAAAGCCCGGTCGTCATGCCGATGGTGGTGGACTGCATTTGCTGGTGAAGGAAAGCGGTGCCCGGTCATGGGTCTATCGCTTCATGCTAAACGGCAAGTCGCGCGACATTGGCCTTGGCCCGGCTGGACCGGATGGTATTTCTCTTGCCAACGCCCGCGATGCCCGCGACGCGCTGCGCCTCAAGGTGAAGGCGGGGATTGATCCCCTTGAGGAACGCCAGCGAGAGACCGCTGAGGCCCTTGCGGCCGCTCAGGCAGCAAAGGTTGCGGGAATTACGTTCCAGGCCGTGGCCGAAACCTACATCGGTGCGAATGAGGAAAGCTGGCGCAATGACAAGCACCGGCAGCAATGGAAGAACACGCTGGCCACCTATGTCTATCCGGTGATCGGGGACCTGCCCGTTGCTGAGGTGGCTACATCACACGTTCTGCAAATCCTTGAGCCGATCTGGAAAACCAAGGCCGAGACTGCCAGCCGCGTGCGGGGGCGCATGGAAACGATCCTCGATACCGCTAAGGCGCGTGGATACCGGGAAGGCGAAAATCCGGCCCGATGGCGCGGTCATATTGCGCTAATCCTGCCCGCTCGTTCCCGGCTCACGCGCGGTCATCACAAGGCTATGCCCTATGAGGCAATCTCCGACTTTGTCGGCGCGCTGCGCAAGCGAAAGGCCGTCGCGGCGCTAGCGCTGGAATTTACCATCCTGACTGCCGCCCGCACTGGGGAAGTGATCGGGGCGACGTGGGATGAAGTCGAACTGGACAAGGCAATCTGGACCGTCCCGGCCAGCCGCATGAAAGCGGGCAAGGAACATCGCGTGCCATTGTCGCCGCGCGCGGTTGAGATTTTGAAGTCCACGCAAGGGCTGCGCAAGGAATGGATGTTCCCGGCGATCAAGGGCGGGAAAATGTCCGGCATGGCCATGACCATGCTGCTTCGTCGGATGAAAGTGGATGTAACGGTGCATGGCTTCCGATCAGGCTTCCGCGACTGGTCTGCCGAATGCACCGGCTATGCTCATGAGGTCGCTGAAATGGCACTAGCGCACACCATCGAGAGCAAGGTGGAGCGAGCCTATCGGCGCGGCGACCTGTTCGGCAAGCGGCGGCGGCTCATGGACGATTGGGCCACCTATTGCGCCACGATCCCGACGGCTGGTGCCAACGTGACGCCCATTCGGAAGGCAGACTCGATGTAGCGGCTGTTAAACGACGCTCTGGATTGCCTGAAGTTTGATCTGGGCTGACGCCTGTGTCGCGCCTCGCTAGAGTAGGTTCGGGGATAGGCTGGCCAGCCGACAAGCGCGAGACTCCGCCGCGCTTCCCCCATTATCATCGGAGCCGCCACCGGAGAGCGGGATGAACGAATATGAACCGCTGCCCGATCAGCTGCCGGACGCCAGCGCCTATCACGCGGTTCGCGAACTTCATTATGGTCGCATAGATTGGTTGGCCGAGCATATCCGTTGTTCCAACTTCCAAGTTCATCCCGAAGTGGCGCGCAAGCTCCTTGCTATGATCGAGGGAACGGATTCCAATTGCTTCTTTGAGATCAGACTTGCCCGCCGGTCTGACATGCCGCCTCGCGCTCAGGACCCGCAACTAAGTGAAATTCGCGACGCAGAAATGGCTATTGAAGTCGCCAGGCTGGGAGGTTTCCGACGAGGCCACTTAAAGCGTGCGTGCCATAAAGTGGCAGAGGCTTACGGCCTGAAAGCTGATTACGTGGAGAGGCAGGTCCGGTCGCATCGCGATATGGCAATACAGGCGATTGAGGCAGAAGAGCTGCAACAGGCATACGAGCGTGGAGAAGTGGATTTTTTAGGGCGTCCAAAATCACCATAAACTGGCTTTGCCTGAGGCGATTAGTGCCGTTAGTTGAGGTGTTCGTTTTCATCCGGAGGCATTCCATGAAGTCGAACATCAACCATATCCAGAAACTTGCCTACAGTATCCGAGAAGCTTGCTCGGTTTCCAGTTTGGGCCGGACGACACTCTACAATCACATTGCTGCTGGTCGCCTTCGCGTAACGCGCGTCGGCGGGCGGACCCTCATTCCGGCCGAAGCGCTGCACGCCCTGATCGCCGGGGAGGTGTGAGCCATGTCCTTGAATAAGCAAAACCCCGGCGGGCAGGCCGGGGCTTCGCGCAATCAACTTGGCGGCTGGTTGCTTCCCTCCATTACCGCATCGGACCGGCAGGCGCAAATGCCTGTCTCCGTGCTTAGGCTGATTGAGCACACCTTTCCCGATCATCGGCAGGCCGCACTTGCCCTCCTTTGCGGCAATCATCCGCTCAATCGCAGGAGTGGGCAGTTTCTTGGCCAGCTTGCGGTTGATCCTTCGCCCTTGAGCGACGCGCAACTCAATTGGTGGGGGAAGCTCTTGGACCGCTCTGGCTTGCCGCCACTGGCAAAGGGAGGTGCGCAATGACCTATCCCGATACGCCGGGGCATCGGAATGTGGACACATCCATGGCCGCCGCCGATGCCATAGCGCCTAAGCTGGGACGGCTTCAGCGCATGGCATGCAAGGCGATCGGTAATGCTGGGGTCGCAGGGCTTACCGCCGATGAACTGGCGGCGCGCTTGGGACTGGATCGTTGGTCCATCCAGCCGCGCACCAGCGAATTGAAGCGTAAGGGGCTTATCCGTGACAGCGGGCAGCGCAGGCCGAATGCAACCGGCAAGCTGGCTATTGTCTGGATAGCCTCCTGACTCGCCCCCATGCTCAAGGCGCGACCGAGCGCTCGGCATGGCTGCACTTTGAAACTTCACCGGGAAGAGGTTTCCGGTGAAGTTTCAATCACACAGCTCCAGCCGCAGTCGCCTGAAAAACTGCCAATTGATCGAGATGGCACGGCTCTTGCTATTAGTAATTCTACTTTAGGTGTAGCAGCACATTCTCCTCACCGCACTGACCGAGGCGGCGCACGCAATCGTGCTGATCGGGAGAGTCGCGAGTTAAGCGCCGCGCACGTCGGCAATCTCATAGACGCTGCGCGACACGCCGATGCCATTGGCCTGCCGCTCAACCGCATGATTACAATTCACTGGGAGGCGGCTGGCCTACTGTTAGAAGACATGGCGAAGGCCACTGGGCGTTTCACTGGCCTTATGGCGAAGGCGCTCCAACGCCACGGAAGCCAAACGGCTTGGCTCTGGGTTCATGAGTGCGGCGAACGAGAAGGCGGACACTGTCATATGCTTGCCCATGTGCCAGCCGATCTGGTTCCGGTTGTGAGGAAACTGCAAAAGGGCTGGCTGGGCCGGATAACGGACAGTCCATATCGTAAGGACGTAATATGCAGCAAACCTATTGGTGGGCGGTTGGGAATTGAGGCAAGCAATCCCGATCTTTATGCTGCCAATTTGAACACCGTGCTGGAATATGTCCTGAAAGGAGCGAGCCAAGAAGCAACGTCGCATTATGGCCTGACGCGCCTGAAGGCGGGCGGATGTGTCATTGGCAAGCGCTGCGGCACTTCACAGAATATCGGTGCGAAGGCACGGTCGATTGCAAGGCCGTAACGATCCTTATCACTGGCCGACGTACTCACCGTTCGGCGCAAGGCGGCAACTTCCTGCGACAAAGCTTCCATCGGGGCACATCGTTGTCGGCCCGTTACCACCCACAAAACGGCCATTAGGCGTCATACGGGGCGTGCCACCTACGTACGAGCCGTCGGGGGCCATTTGAGGCTGACCACCCACAAACCGGCCGTTCGGTGCCATCCTGCAAGTGCCGATCACGTAGGTTCCGTCAGGACACATTTGCGGCGGAGGAGGAACGTGGATTACGTTTGGCGAAGAAAACCGAGTTCCACTCATGGGACTAACCAGAGGGGCAGCAGGCGGGGCGGGTTGTGTCGCGACCATATTTCCAGAAGGAAGGGCGCAACCGCCGCCCAATCCGCATCCAATGAAATAACCCAGCATTTGGGCTACCTGTGCCTGCTGTTGTTGACGAGCAATTTCGGCAGCAAGTTGCCGAGCGCGCTCTTGCTGCAATGCCTGATTATATAAATCAGGTTCCGGCACAGCCTTATCCATTTGGCCGAGAAGATCGCGAGCCAAGCTATCGTTCCACCGAGCAGCTAGTTGCAGTTGGGATACTCCCACTTCCTTGTATCCATTATTGAAATTCAGTATCGCCAAGTGGGTAATTGAAGGAATATGACCGCCCGTGGCCGCCTTAAAATACCATGAAGCAGTGCAATATATTACATCGCAACCTTGTATTTTTCCATCTCCAGCTAAGGTGGCGATTCTATAAGCCGCTTCTGGTTTTGGAGACTTTCTCCATTTCTCGACAGCTTTGCTTACATCTCCTTTTTCATATGCCTTATTTCCACTAGTTGGGGCATCAGCATATGCATTCGGAGATAATATCGCGAATAAAACTGTAGATAAGACAATGATCTTAGACCACCATTTCAACTGCGGATTCTTTGAATCTTTTATTTTCATGAAACAGTGCCTTTAAATTCTGGATTGAAACCAACAAGGCGTACCTGGTTTACCAATTACAGGACATATAGTTAGATCGCAGGCAATCATCCGCCAATTTCTGAGCCGTCTCGAGTTGGTTGCTTGGCATTGCCTTTTCGATCAGTTCGATGGTTTTCTTGGATTCTTCCCAGCCTTGAGCAGCTGCTATGGAAAGCCAAGCGTATGCCCCTACCAAACTTTCGGGAACGCCTCGGCCGGACACATACAGGCGGCCCAGTTGATCTTGCGCGATAGGATTCCCGTTCAAGGCGGAACGGCGGAACCAGTTGGCAGTTTCGATGACGCTCGTAGGGACGCCACGCCCCTCTCGGTAGCTTAGCCCCATATCGAATTGCGCCCATGAGTTGCCTTGATCTGCCGCAAGCCGAACCCATTTGACGGCTTCAACATAGTTGGGTGAACGCGCCTTACCCTCTTTGAGCATCTGCCCCATCAGCATTTGGGCTTCCGGATCGCCTTCGGTGGCTAGCTTATATGCTATCGACCGCGCTTCCTCGTAGCGGCCGCCGACATAGGCTTGGCGCGCCATGGCGACGGTTTTCCCCCCATCTGCAAGTGCCGAGGGCTGCGCACTCACGTAGACACTTCCAATACAGCAAGCGGACACCGCAAAGGCAGTGAGTAACCGATTGATCGACCGCATCTTCTACCCCCGAACGTACACCGCAAGCTGGTGATAACGGGAATGAAATGGGCCGTAAATACCGTGGATGTAAATGCGGTGAGGGGCGATCAGTTGCGGGGTGCTAAGGGTTTCCGGAAATACGGACGATCAGAATGTCCTGCCCCGATTGGGAGCCGTAATCCGGGCGGGCCGGAAAACGGCTGGTTTTTCCCAAGAAGCCTTTGCGGATGCCAGCGGCATCGACAGATCACATATGGGCAAGATTGAGCGCGGGGAACGCAATATCACCCTGCTGAATCTGGTCCGGATCGCCCAAACTCTGAATTGTCGGCTCTCGGAGATACTCGCAAAAGCCGATCTCTGAAACTTATGGTGCCGCGCTGGTATACCGCTCGCCAGAAATGGTTGGTGTTAAGCCGCTGCTGCCTTTGACCGGATCGCTTCGGTCGGCAAGCGCTTACGCAAATCCAGGGCATGAACATGCAGTCGCAGCGTCCCTCCCAGACTTGCTACGATTCTGTCGGCTTCATCCCGGATCAATTCTATCAGCTCGTCAAAACCAATCCGCGCACCCCCGTCTGGATGGTCCCACTGCCGGTCCCTCCCAAGAGTAATCATTAGACAGCCAGATCGGCTCGCTTCCGCAGCCATGTATTTTGTGACGAGCTGGTCTTGCAGTGTATCGCGTAGATCGCGCGCAGTGCGCTCATCGGCCAACTTCAGTTCGATGATGGCTTCATTGGCGGATATGGTGGAACGCAATCGAATGTCAGTTTCTTTTTCGTCGGCAGTCGCGGCCTCCTGATCGATCTTGTATAGGCCATTGGCGTGATGGCTCAACTCGCGAGCGATCTCGCGGCGCATGACCCGCTCCTCAGTGATGCCCGCCCATGCCTCACGCGGGGACACGTCGCGCAATAGAAGGTCATCGATGTCACCCAGCCGATCTACCATCATTGCAAACATCGCATCGTTCGTGGCGGGTGGGGCTTCACCAGCTTTATCAAGTGCGACGGCTTGAACATCATTGAACGCAACCGCATCAACTTCCGCAGCCCAATGTTCCTCAGCCACCGCGATGATGCGATCCCTGAAATGTTCGCAAAGCGGATCGGCTGCCATTTCCAGTTTTGCTGCCCATCCGTCCTCGCCTTTTGCATCTAATATGGCACTGACAATCGCATTACGTCCGCGTTCGGCATGATCGCGTTCATCAGGCGAGTAGCTTCCCTCGTGCTGAACATCATCGGCTATCCGCACATGTTGATAGGCCAAGCGAAGCAATTTTAGCAGAATCGCGGGTGTGAATTGCGGGTAGGATAAATTGATCCCGTCGTGCCGATCCCCAAAAAGGGAAGCGAACCAAGCCACTGCCTCACTACGTTGAGATGGTTGAACGCCCGCAACACGATTTTGGAGCGCCACGACCCCAGCATCGGCATCAAGGCGCATCAGTGATGGAAGCCAAACATGGGCAAACGATGCGGGGATATTCTCGCGTAATCTTTGCTCCGCGACATCACGCAAATGCAGGCGGGTCTCGGCATCGCCATGCTTCATGAGAATATCAACGACTCTGCCCAGACGTTGTGCAGCACCCCCTTTATCTTCGTTATGTCCGAGGAGATCGCCACGGGCGTCAAGCCAAACGCGAAGACGAGGAAGGAAGGCAGCAACCACGGCTTCGGATGCATAACCGATGCTTTGCAGCAGCATTGAGTGCCATTGCGTCCCTGCGACACAGGCTAGTTCGAGGCTCAATTCCTCGCCAAGTGTTGCATCGACTGCCGTGGGGTGCGTGGCGGCCAATGTTTCCATCCACAAAGGCAGACCGTTAAGCTCAATCGGAGCGTAACGGGCAGCAAGCTTCGCTTCGCACTCCGATAGTTTGGTGGCCCACGCGGGGTCCTCCGCTTCGGCATAGATGGCCGCCAAACCCAACTGCCAGCGAACAAGATAGGTGTTTTTTTCATTGTCCGGACGCTCACTGGCAAGCGTCGGCCGGTCATTTCGCCACTGCTCCATGAGCGTCAGCCGCAAGCGATCTGCAATTTCCTTGCCGAAATTCGTTTCGATGAAACGCCGATTCCAACCGGACTCCCGGCTATCATTACCAGCCTGGCTCATGGCGCGCCAAAGGTTCCAAACTGTGTCGCCGCCGCGCTCCGGGGAAAACGCCCTTGTGGGATGTTCGGCAATTTCCCGCCAGAATGTTACCCAGCTGGCGTAGCTCTTGGCTTCTCTGCGTTCACGCTGTTTGATTCGTTTCGCTTTCTCAATTTCCCAGCACTTAATCTCCTTGTCCTGCACGGGGGGCTTCAAACGTTCGTCGATGGTAGCAACCAAATCCGGCTGATCGGCAATGAGGGGTTTCAAACCGAGCAGATGATTCTTCCACTCGTCCCGGTTGGGGGCAAGGCGAATCGCTCCCTCCAACAGCATAGCACGATCCGCCAATGGACGGCTGACATCGGCAAGCGCAGCCCTGATCCATCCCCCATCGCGTTCCGGATCGATCCGTGTGGGACCATGGATGACGACCTGTGCATAACGCTTCCACGGGTCGAGTGTGGGGTGAAGCGATTGAACCAACGCATCGTCGGACCAGAACAATGTAGCATTATGATCGGCTGGCAAAACCGCTAATGCACTCTTGAGCTGATTAACCGCCTCGTCGTCCCCATCATCGCCATGCGGTAACCGTACGGCAAGAACGCTCGCCCGAATCCAATCTTCAGACACGCTGCAACGTAACCCATGCAGGCAAGTGGCAGCGAGGGCACTAATAAGATGCGGTCGATCTGCGGTGATGTGGGGCCATTCGGCTTGCCATCGCAGACCAGCGCTGACCAATTCTACCAGCCCGTCGCGCAAAGCTTCCGATGTGGCTGGGTCCATTTCCTCACGGGCAATTAACCGGGGCAATTGCCAGCCCAGATTGCCGACACTCCGTTTTCTCTCGTTTATGCGGGTCAAAATTGAACAGAGGCGTTCAACGCTAAGGTGCTTTGGAAAGAGCCGCAGCACTGCGGCCCCCGCCAGATCATCGAGCCACCGGGTTGAATCATTCTCGATACTGGCTGTGACCTCAGCTATTTGCGGATCGTCGATGGCAATCAGTGCATCGAGCGCCACAATCCGTTCAACATGCGACCGAGCGGCATCAAGCACGGCCGCATAGGCAATGCTTCCGCATGTGGCGATTCTTCCGATTTCAATCAGGCTAAGCAATATCTCCCGAATTTCGGTGTTTTCGATCCCGTTATCCCAAAGGCGATTGATCACATCCGATAATTCTGCCGAAGCAAAACGATGAATCTGGATGTGAGGGACGCTGAGGCCGCGCCAGCCGCCTTGGCTATAGCGCTCCACATATGCACGCAGCGCCTGGCTGCGTTGGGCTAACGTCAGGGATTCCGGGTCGCCATCAGTCAGAAGAACCGCCGGTTCATGATCGCGCAGCATCTCGAAAACCAAATCGTCGGTGAGAGCGAGCCAAGCGGCTATCGGCCGCATAGAGGGCCGCGCAATGGTTTTTCCCTTTGTCTGGGCGAAGATTAGGCGTTTTAGCGCCCGCGCCGTCATGCCGCGTGCCCGCAACGTGTGGATGCGCTCGGCGGCGAGGTACTCTGCAACCGAACGATGATGGAAACGCACGCGTCCATAAGAGGCAAAGCCAAACAGTGCCCGCTCCAGTAGCGCCTTGCGCTCCTCAACGCTCCAATCGGAAAGGATAATAGATGGGTCGAGGGCAGCCATTTCACCTCCGACATCAGCCTGCGCGCTATGCCGAATGGTAAGCCGACGGGTAGTCATCATCGCGAGCGCTAGGCGGCTTGCCCCATCGATTGCCTTATCGACGGAAAGCGCTGCCGGCTCCGCCCGGTCATCTCGCGGCTTCAGCTTGATGCGAATGTTGGAAGCCACCTGCTCGCGATGTGTGCGAATCCGTTTGAAGTCCCGCCAATCTGCGCAAAGTTCGAGGAGGTCTTGCGGTCGTCGTGCAAACTCCTGCGCGTTGCGCCGCCGCAAATCGTCTAGGAGCGCATGCGGATCGTCTACCCCGTGGCGGTTTGCAAAATCGGCTATCTGCTCATCCGACAATGGCATGAGAGCGACCACGCGCCAAGCGGCAGGAGCAAACTCCCCTTCCACCTGCTGCCGATTCGCACGTCCTTGCATTACGATTTGTGCGAAGGTTTCCCCGTTGGCTTCCGACTCCGCCTGCGGTGGAACCGATAGAAGGCGACGGACGAGCCGTTCATCGAATGGAACGGGCCTTGTCGTGATCACGATGCGCGCACGTCCCAGCTGTCCAGCGATGGCCTTGCTCAAGCGTTTCAACGCTTGCTCGAAAGAGCCAAGACTAAGCTTTAATTCATCAATCGAATCCAAAAAGAAGGTTGCCACATCGGATTGAGATGCGAGCCAGGCGTCGAGACGCTCTTCTTCGTCGTGATCCAGCATGGTACGGACATCGCTGGCTGCAAGCGTTGCCAGTTCCAAAACGAACGCCGGTTCGCCAGCATCCCACAGGCGTTGCCGTTGGGCACAACATTCATAGGTCTTTCCGGCACCAGCCTCGGATATGATGAGGACACGCTTGGAGCGCAGCAGTTCATCCCAACCCGGTGCTTTCGACCAACCGAGGCTGACCAAGTAAGATTGCTGATCCGCCTGATCGAGCTTACCATCTGGAATATTACGGAAAGAACGTTCGACTGCCATTTGGGCCCCGTTTGTGTTTCAATCTTACTTGGCGTTTTCCGATGGCAACCGAGCAAGCGAATTGAGAGCCATTTGGGGACGACACCCCAAGCCTCCAACATGGCCCAAGGCAACGGAGGCATTTTTCGGCAACGCCGTCAAATTCGGATGCGCGCTTGCAGGAGTCGTTAAAAACAGACGCGCGCCTGCCGACGGACTATATTCGCTTTCCGCTAAACATCTCGGTTGCGCATGACCGGCGCTGGTGCAAGTCACTGACTCGTCTGGGTAGAGGGCGCAGTCTGGGACGCATCCTTAGACAAAACGTTGCCGATCATTTCGGCCACGGCTATCCGGCGTTCCTCACTGGTGAGATTGCGGAAGCCTCCGGCCGTCTGCTGAACGCTGACGTTTCGTGCATTGGTCAGCACCCCGCCAACTTCCTTTGCCGCTTGCTCCAGAGTAGCGTTCGCCAGGACAACGTTTCCATGCTTGATCGCACGATCATAATTCTTCTGGAGAGCATTTAGGCGAAACGCCTGCGAGGCAATGGGTATGGATGACACGTCCTCCAGATATACCTTCCGCACAGCCTCGAAAATCGGCCGCCATTTACTGCCCGCTTGGAATTTTGGATGCTCCGGGTTGTAGGTGCGGACCTGCTGGATGGTCGTCTCAATACCAAAATCCTCGCGGATCATCACCACCACCTCCGCTGGTGACGAAAATCGCGCGAACGCCTGCACGATAAAGAGTTTCGCTTCGTCTGATAGATCAGCCATTGGTCATCCTGTGGTGGTCAGGTGAGGGTATAACACGCTCTATTCCCACGGCGAAGGGGGTGGCGTTTTATCATCGAATGCTTCATTCAAATGCTGAGGGGCATTTATGAAAAACACGCCGCAAAAGTGTTTCCGACCAAATCCGAGAGTGGAAGCCCTCGCGCGCGAAGCAGCGACCGATCCTCGCTTGACCAATGAGCAGCGCGAACAGGCGGCGGCACGCCTCCGTGATCTGACGAAGATTCAGGCCGCCAACAAAGCATAGCAAATGCGTGACTAGCGAAAGCCGTATCGGGGAACCTTTATGGGAACCAAACTACAATTCCCAAAATTATCTAATAAGATCAATGATAGTTGGCGGAGAGGCAGGGATTCGAACCCTGGGTACCGTCACCGGCACGCCGCATTTCGAGTGCGGTGCATTCGACCACTCTGCCACCTCTCCGCAGAAGGCCGGGACATGCGGCTTTTCGCACAGGAAAAGCCCGTCCCAACCGGGTCGAGCGCGGCCATTAGCGAATGAATCCCGCCTTGCCAAGCAGGCTTGTCGGTATTTTTCTTGTGTGGCGGGCGAAGGCTCCTAAATTGGACATATGAGAAACACGATTCAGATTTTCGGCACGGGCGTCAGCGCGCCGCCGATTGTCCATGCCAGCTTCAGCATTGGCGACGTCGTCAAGCATCGCATGTTTGGCTTTCGCGGCGTCGTGTTCGACATTGACCCGGTGTTCGCCAATAGCGAGGAATGGTATGACGCCATCCCTGAACATGCGCGGCCAGACAAGCAGCAGCCATTCTACCATCTGCTCGCCGAAAATGGCGAATCCAGCTATGTGGCCTATGTCAGCCAGCAGAATCTGATCGCCGACGACAGTGACGAGCCGGTCGATCACCCTGCCATTACAGGTATGTTCGGTGCCTATGCGGACGGCAAATATCGCCTGCGCCACCTCCATCGCCACTAGGGCGACCGCCGCGCTGCTGCTGGCGCTCGCCGTGCCCGGCGCGGCTGGCGCGCAGGCGCAGGATCGGCCGCCCAATCCCGACCCCGCCTTTCCGTTCGCGCGGGAGATCGAGGCTTTTGCCAAGGCCAATGCCAAAAGCCCTCCGGTCGATGGCGCGACCCTGTTCCTGGGCAGTTCCAGCATCCGACTGTGGGACATAGCGGCAAGCTTTACCGACATTCCGACCGTCAATCGCGGCTTTGGCGGGGCCAGCACCCCCGACGTGTTGCGCTATTATCGTCGCCTTCTCCCGCCGATCGAACCGCGCACGATCGTCGTCTATGTCGGCGAGAATGACCTGGCTGCGGGCGCCAGCCCCGACCGGGTCACCACCGACATATTGACCCTGCTCAAGCGGCTGCGCAGCGACTATCCGCGCGCGGCGATCGCCTTCCTTTCCCTGAAACCCAGCCCGATCCGCTGGACCTTATGGTCCAAAATGGCGGCGGTGAATCAGGCGATCGCCCATCGCGCCGCGAAGGAGCGCTTCACCTTCCTAGACGTCGGCAGCCTGTTATTGGCGCGTGACGGTCTGCCCGACGCCTCGCTCTTTCGCCCGGACGGACTGCATATGAATCCGCGCGGCTACCAGCGCTGGACGCGACTGGTCGACAATTGGCTCGATCACGCCACCCAGACGCCAAATGCGACAAGAAAGGCCTCCTGAGCCACCCGATTGCACTTTCCGATTGATCCATAGCCAAGCAACATTATTACAAGTCCGGGCGACAAGCGCCGAGCCAAGGGGATAAAGGGTGACAATGGAGAAGGCACAGGCCAGCGCGATGGCCGAACTGACGCTGCGCGGGGTGATCCTCGGCGCGCTCATCACGCTCATCTTCACTGCCGCCAACGTCTATCTTGGGCTCAAGATCGGGCTGACCTTCGCCACATCGATCCCCGCCGCCGTCATCTCGATGGCGGTGCTGCGCCTGTTCGCAACCGGCACGATCCTGGAAAATAATATCGTCCAGACCATCGCGTCGGCCGCAGGCACCTTGTCCGCGATCATCTTCGTGCTGCCGGGGCTGGTCATCATCGGCTGGTGGCAGGGCTTTCCCTACTGGCTTTCAGCCTGCACCATCGCCCTGGGCGGCATATTGGGCGTCATGTATTCCGTGCCGCTGCGCCGCGCGCTCGTCACCGGATCGCCCCTCCCCTATCCCGAAGGCGTCGCCGCCGCCGAAGTGCTGAAGGTCGGCGCCGGATCGCGGCTGGGCGAGGAAGAAAACAAGCGCGGCCTGTCCGCGATCCTGCTGAGCGCGCTGGCCGCCGCTGCCTTTTCCATCGTCGCCAAGACCCGGCTGCTGGCTGAGGAAGCCGCAACCTTCTTCAAATTCGGTGCAGGTGCGACATCCATGTCGACCAGCTTTTCCATGGCGCTGATCGGCGTTGGGCATCTGGTCGGCCTGTCGGTCGGCGTTGCCATGTTCGTGGGCCTGCTGATCAGCTGGGTCGGCATCGTCCCCTACCTGACAGCGCCCTTGCCCGCCGGCGCGGACCTGGCTGATCTGGTCGGCACCACCTTCCGCATGAAGGCGCGCTTCATCGGCGCAGGGACGATCGGCGTCGCCGCGATCTGGACCCTGCTCAAAATCCTTGGCCCCATCGTCAGCGGCATCCGGTCCGCCATGGTCGCCAACGCCACGCGCAAGGCGGGCAATGCCGGCCTGCTGGAACTGACCGAGCGCGACCTGCCGATCGGCATTGTCGGCGGCACCATCATTGCGTCAATGCTGCCCATCGGCGTGCTGCTGTGGATTTTTGCCCAGGGCGGGCCGATCGCGGCCAATCCCATTCCGGTGATCGCGCTGACTTTGGCCTATGTGCTGGTCGCGGGCATCGTCATCGCATCGGTCTGCGGCTATATGGCCGGCCTGATCGGCGCGTCCAACAGCCCGATTTCGGGCGTCGGCATCCTGGCCGTGCTGGGCGCGTCGCTGATGCTGGCAGCGATCTACGGCTCCGGCGGCGATCCCGATCGCGCGCAGGCGCTGGTCGCCTATGCGCTGTTCACCACCGCGATCGTGTTCGGCATCGCTACCATTTCCAACGACAATCTGCAGGATTTGAAAACCGGCCAGCTGGTCGGCGCGACCCCGTGGAAGCAGCAGATCGCGCTGATCCTGGGCGTGCTGTTCGGCGCGCTCGTCATCCCGCCGGTGCTCGACCTGCTCAACAGCGCCTTCGGTTTCGCCGGGGCGCCGGGGGCCGGACCCAATGCCCTGCCCGCCCCGCAGGCCGCGCTCATTTCGGCCCTGGCCAAGGGCGTGCTCGGCGGCGATCTCGACTGGGGATTGATCGGCATCGGCGCGGGGATCGGTGCGGTCGTCGTGCTGGTGGATGAATTGCTGGGCAAGGCAGGCAAGCTGCGCCTGCCTCCGCTGGCGGTGGGCATGGGCATCTATCTGCCGATGGCGCTCACCCTGCTGATCCCGGTCGGCGCGGTGATCGGCCATCTCTACAATCGCTGGGCGCTGCGCCAGTCGCACCCGGAATTTGCCGAGCGGATGGGCGTGCTGATGGCCACGGGTTTCATCGTGGGCGAAAGCCTGTTCGGCGTCGCCTTCGCCGGGATCGTCGCGGCGACGGACAGCGATACGCCCCTCGCGCTGGTCGGCGAAAGCCACTTGGCCATTCCCCTGTCGATCCTGATCTTCGCATCGGTGATCGGCGGCCTGTACGCCAAGTTGAGGCGCTGGGCTTCCGCGCCCCTGGCCTGACGACATCCGTCAAGCCCTGTCCTAAAGGGAAGCGGAAACGGATCGCTATTTGTGCATTGCTGATACTTTGGGAAGACTCACTAGACGGGCGCAGCGATGATCAACGACCATAACCAGGCAGGGCCGCCGGACGTAAACCAGGTCAGTCTGGATGATGCCGAGGCGGTCGACTATTGGACCCGCCGTTTCGGCGTATCGCGCGAGGAACTGGAGGAAGCGGTCGATACAGTGGGCGAAAGCGTCGACGCCGTCGCAGCCTATCTGAACGTCGCGCCCTGACGTGGGCCGGGATTAACCGCCTCTCGCACGAAATGGGCTGCCCCAGTCGGCTTGCGCGCGCCGTAACGTCATAAATGCAGCCTTCACGAATTTGTCACGGTTCTGGAATGACCCTGTAACATCAATCTCCCAATGCGCGCCCCAACGACAGGCGGGCGGACCAATACCGCATTGCCGCGCACAACAGGGAGTCCTAACGATGAACCACCGCCTTCGCGGCGTGAGCCGCTTTGCCATCATGCTTGCGCTCGCCAGCCCCGCTGCAGCAATTGCCGGCACAATCACGGGCACCGTGTCCGACGGCACCGGCACCCGCGCCCTGCAATCGACCCAATTGCGCATTGTCGAAACCGGCCACATTGCTGAAGCCGGACGCGACGGCAGCTACCGCTTCCCCGACATGGCGCCCGGCACCTATACCATCGAAGCGCGCTATACCGGTGCCGATCCGGTCCGCACCACGGTAGTCGTGCCTGCCAGCGGCGATGTCGATGCCGACATTCGCATCGGGTCGGACATCGATTCATCCATCATCGTTGTGGGTCAGCTGGCCAACCAGGCGTCCGCCCTATCGCGCCAACGTGCAGCCGACGGCGTCGAAAGCGTCCTGACCCGCGACGCCATCGGCCAGTTTCCTGACCAGAATGTCGCTGAATCGCTGCGCCGCCTGCCTGGCGTCAACATCCTGAACGACCAGGGCGAAGGCCGCTTCGTATCGGTCCGTGGCCTTGACCCCGAACTCAACGCCGCATCGGTCAATGGCGCCCGCCTGCCCGCGCCCGAAAGCGACGTTCGATCGGTCGCGCTGGATGTCGTCCCATCCGAACTGATCGAATCGATCGAGGTCAAGAAGTCGCTGACGCCCGATATGGACGCCGACACGATAGGCGCGTCGATCGAAATCAACACCACCAGCGCCTTCGACCGGAAGAAGGATCTCTATTCTGCAAAGGTGGAGGGCAGTTACAACGATTATGCCAACACCGTCACGCCAAAGGGCAGCGTCGACTTTTCGACCCGACTGACCGATCGGTTCGGCATTTCAGGTGGCCTGAGCTATTATAAGCGCCGGTTTGAAACCGATAATATCGAGGCGGCCGACTGGACCAGCAGCGACGATGGCATCGACTATGCCGAAACGCTGGAATATCGCGACTATGACGTGGCCCGCAAGCGGATCGGCGCCACGCTCAACATGGACTGGATGCCCAGCGACACCACGAAATTGTACGCGCGCGGTATCTACAATCAGTTTGACGACCATGAATATCGCCGCCGCCTGACCTTCGTTCTGGACGAGCAGCCTGCATCAGGTGGTGCCGACAGCGCAAACTTCACCGATGAGGACGGTCGCATCGAAGTGCGCCGGGATCTTAAAGACCGGTTCGAACGGCAACGCATCAAGTCGCTGGTTTTGGGCGGCACCACGGAAACCGGGCCATGGAAGCTGATCTATTCGGGCAGCTGGTCGGAATCGAGCGAAAAGGAAGCCGGATCGATCGATCCGATCCGCTGGCGCGCCCGTTTCGACGGAGATGGCGTGGACGTGAATTTCAACTATGCCGACCCGCGCATCCCGACATTCGACGTAACCAGCGGCGCTGATCTGTTCAACGACCCGTCGGAATATGCATTCAACCGCGTCGAGCAGACAATCCTGTCCGATTCTCGCGACCGCGAATATGCGATCAAGGGCGATATTGCCCGCGCCTTCGCAACGGATAGCGGCACCTTCACCGTCCAGGCAGGCATGAAGGCGCGCTGGCGCAAGAAAAGCTATGACTTCAACATGAACTATTATGACAAATCCGATCTCGATCTGGCGGATGTATTGGGTGACCAGACCTATCGTCTGGCCAATATCGGTCCGGTCCCGGCCAAGGGCGCAGCCACCGATTATTTCTATGCTAATCAGAGCGCGTTCCGGCTGGACCCCGTCGCCAGCGAATATGAGTCCGCCGCTGCCGACTATGACGCGAAGGAAGATGTGCTGGCCACATATCTGATGGGGCGTTGGGACAGTGAGACGCTGCGTCTGATCGGCGGCGTACGCATGGAACAGACCCGCAATGTCCTGCGTGGGAATCTGGTCGATACCGATGGCGATGAAAACAGCATAACGCCCAACATCTTCACCAAACATTATACCGACTGGCTGCCCAGCCTGACTGCGCGCCTGGAACCGTCGCAGGGGCTGGTTTTCCGTGCCGCGGGCTATAAGAGCCTGGTCCGTCCGAAGCTGTCGCAACTCGCGCCGCGTTTCCTGCGGGACGAGGATGGCGCGGCCGAATTCGGCAACCCGGATCTCAAGCCATTCCGCGCTTGGAACCTGGATGCGTCGGCTGAATGGTATTTCAGCCGCAATGGTGCGCTGACCGCTGGCCTGTTCTGGAAATCGATCAAAAACTATACCGCGCAGATCCGCGACTTTGACAATGGCAGCTATAACGGCGTTGCCTATAGCGAAGCGTCCTACTTCGTGAATGGCGACACCGCCAAGGTGAAGGGCGTCGAACTGTCCTTCAGCCAGGTGTTGAACTTTCTGCCTTCGCCGCTTGACGGACTGCTGGTGAACCTCAATTACAGCTATACCGACGCCAAGGCGAAGATCACCAGCTATGATGGTGACGATAATGCCTATCTGCGCACCATCGGCCTGCCCAACGCATCGAAGCACACCGCCAACGCCGTGCTGGGCTATGAAAAGGGTCCCCTCTCGCTGCGCGCAGCCGGCACCTATCGCAGCAAATATCTGGACGAGGTCGGCGACGCGCCCGACACGGACCGGATCGTCGACAATCATTTCCAGCTCGACCTGTCAGCCAAATATAAGGTTCTGCCGGGCGTGCGCCTGCTCGCAGACTGGGTGAACGTCAACAACGCCAAATATTTCGCCTATCAAAACTTCAACGGCAACAAGCGTCTGCTGCAATTTGAAGAATATAACTGGACCGTGAAGTTCGGCATGGCGGTGAATTTCTGATGAAAGCGATCGTCTCCGCCCTGCCCTTGCTCGCCCTCGCCGCCTGCGCGACGACGGGCGAACGGGAAGTCCCGGTGTCGGTTCGCATCGCCAATGCCACGCCCGCCGTCTCCGTGACTGCGCGCGGCGAGACTGCGCCGGTCGGCACGACCAATGCGGACGCGGCGGACGATCCCGCGATCTGGCGCAATGCTGCTGATCCTGCCGCCAGCCTGATCGTGGGCACGGACAAGAAGGCGGGCCTTTATGTCTATGGTCTGGACGGCAAGGTGCGCGACTTTCTGGACGCGGGCCGGGTCAATAATGTCGATCTGAAGGATGGGGTGACGATCAACGGCGAGCGCGGCATTCTGGTCGCCGCCAGCGACCGCAGCGCTGTTGCTGATGCCAAGATCGCGCTCTTCCGACTCGATCCCGCCACCGCCAAGCTGACCGCGTTGGGCAAGGTCGATGGCGGCGCTGGCGAAGCCTATGGCATCTGTATGGGGTCCGACGCTGACGGGCTTTACGCCTTCATCGTGCTGAAGGACGGGACGATCAATCAGGTCGCGCTCGACATGTCCGGCGCAGCGCCCATGGGTCGCATCGTCCGCACGCTCAAACTGGGTACGCAATCGGAAGGCTGCGCCGTCGATGACCGCACGGCACGCCTTTATGTCGCGGAGGAAGATGTCGGCCTGTGGCGTTTCGATGCGCGCGCGACCGGCCCGGCCACGCCAGTGCTGATCGCGGCGGCGGACGGCAAGAATCTGGTCATGGATGCCGAAGGCGTCGCCATCGCGCCCATGGGTGAGAAGGACGGCTATGTCCTCGTTTCCAGCCAGGGCGACAATGCCTATGTCGCCTATCGCCTGTCCGACGACGCCTATGTCGGCCGTTTCCGCGTGGTCGATGGCGCGATTGGCGGATCGGAAGAAACCGACGGCATCGAGCTGATGCTGGGCGATTTCGGCCCGCAATTCCCCGGCGGGCTGTTCGTGGCGCAGGACGGCCACAACGCGGCGGCGGCGCAGAATTTCAAGCTCGTGGCGTGGGACGATATCGTGAAGGCGCTGGGGCTGTAATGCCCCTCCCTTCAGGGAGGGGTTAGGGGAGGGGCTGTACACGCCCTCCCCCGACCCCTCCCGCAAGCGGGAGGGGAGCGATCAACTTTTACTTTTGTCCGGCGAACCAGGCCGCCAGCGGCGCCTTCAGCCGATTGCGCGTTTCGATCCGCGTCTTGATCGCGGCGATGGACCGATCCACCACCTTGCGCGATTCGGGCGTCAGATATTGGGTCGCATAGGCGTCCAGCTTGGTCGCCATCGCCGGGTCCGCCGATCCGCCGCCGAGCCGTGCGAGGGCCTGGCTGCGCGCCGACACGTCGATCAGCGCCTCATATTGCGCCCGGTGCGCCAGCACATAATCGACCGCCAGCATCGGATGTTCAGCGCCGACCTGCGCGATGATCGCCGCGCTGGTCGTCTTGCCCGGCTCGTCGGTCAGCGCCAGATCGAGCGCCTGCTGACCCAGCTTCTCATCCTTCGCCGCACCCAGCAGCGCGAACAGGCTGCTCTTTTCCAGATCGGTCTTGGCACCCTTGGCCATTGCGCGCAGCTTGTCCCAGGTTGCCTGGTCCGCATTCTTCGCGATGATCGCCAGCCACACATTGCGCAGCGGCCCGTCGAGCGCGGCGGGATCGCTCGCCAGCGCGGCAAAGCGACGGTTGGCTTCGGCGACCACCGCCTTGTCACCCATATCGCCCAGCGTGGATACTAGTGCCGATCGCAGCACCGGCACCTGCGCGCCTTCGCCCGCCTTCGCATCATAGCCGATGGCCGTGAGCGCCGGGGTCAGCTTGGCCGACGTATAGGCCGCGACCCGACCCTGCGCCGCCTTGTCGCTTTCCAGCATGGCATAGGCACTGTCGAGATAGCCCGGCACCTCCGCCAGCACGGCGGGGCTGGCGGCCATCGGCACTGCGTCGATCAGGTCCAGCGCCAGCCCGATCGGCTGATAACCGGCCAGCCCCAGCTGGAAATTATCCGCCAGCAATCCGGTCTGGTCGATCGAGGCCAGCTTGGTGAAATCCTTGGCCAGCGCCTGCACATTGGCGGCGGGATAGAGCGAGCGATAATAGCCCGTCTGCCCCGCATTGACGACATAGGCGCCGCAACCGGGCAGCGTCATCTGTCCCTTGCCCTGCAAAATCAACCGCTGCGGCGCGCCGCCGATCGTCTGCGCCATCACCGGCACATTCCATTTCAGCGGCGCCTTGCCCTTGGCATCGCGGCTATATTCGCCCTGGCTCAGGCTCAGCACCGTCTGCCCGCCCTGGCATTGCGCGCTTTCGACCGTCACCAGCGGGATGCCCGGCTGGCTGGTGAAATCATGGGCGATCGCGACCAGACCCTTGGCGCCCGCACCTTCGACTGCCTTCCACAGGTCATCGGTCACGGTGTTGCCATAGGCGTGTGCCTTCATATAGCTGCGGATGCCATTCTTCCACACATCCTCGCCGGCAAAGCCCTCCAGCATGGTGATGACCGCCTCACCCTTCTGGTAGGTGATGGCGTCGAACGCCTGATTGACCTGATCGACCGTGGTGATTTTCTGCACAACCGGATGGGTGGTCGCGAGCGAATCGAGGCTCATCGCCGCCTCGCGCCCGTCCACGCGGGTCAGCAGCATTTCCCAGTCGGGTTGCAGCTTGTCGGTCACCTTGGTCGCCATCCAGCTGGCGAAACCCTCGTTCAGCCAGAGATCGTCCCACCAGGCCATGGTGACCAGATCGCCGAACCATTGATGCGCCATTTCATGCGCGACGGTTTCGTAGATGCGCCGCTTGGTCGCTTCGGATGTGAAGCGCGGATCGACCAGCAGCGCGCGTTCAAAGGTGAAGATGGCGCCCCAATTTTCCATCGCGCTGAAAAACTGGCTCTGGCCCGGCCCGGCAACATTGTCGAGCTTGGGCAGCGGATAGGGCACGCCGAAATAATCGTTGAAATAGGGCAGGATATTGACTGACGCGTCCAGTGCCAGCGTCGCCTTGCCACTGTTGCCCTTGCCCGTGATCACGCCCACTTCGGTCGCGCCCGACATCTTGGTCGCGCGCTCCAGTTCGCCAAGGCCGAAGAAGAGCAGGTAGGAGGACATTTTGGGGCTGGTGCCGAACGTCACCTGGGTCTTGCCGCCGCCCAGATCCTTGGTGGTTTTCACCGGCATGTTGCCGACCGCCAGTTCGCCGGTCGGAATGATCGCGCTCAGATCGAACGTCGCTTTATAGCTTGGCTCGTCCCAGCTCGGCACGAAGCGGCGGGCATCGGGCGCCTCGAACTGGGTGAACAGCGCGCGCTTCGCCTGGCCTTCATTATTGGTATAGTCGAGCGCGAACAGCCCGTTCGCCTGCGTGTTGATGACACCGGCATAGGCGATCGCCAGCTTATACTGGCCCGGCGTCAGCGGCTTGCCGAAATCCAGCGTCACGGTCTGCGCCTCGGCATCCACCTTGGCGCTGCCCTTCATCGCCTTGCCCTTTGCCGGGGTCAGCATGACGTCGCCAATGCTGAGGTCAGCGGCGTTCAGCACCAGGGTGGGCATCGCCTTGCTGACTGTGACGTCGATCATCACCTTGCCGGTGAAGGAGAGGTTCGCCTCATCGGGCGTCACTTCAATGGCATAATGGGTCGGCGCAGCGCCACGCGGCAATTGGGTGGTGATTCCGGCAGCGGGACCGGCGGCGGTACCGGCCGAAGAACCAGATTGCGCCAGCGCGGGCGTGGCAAGGGCGATGGGTGCGGCCGCGATCAGCAGCGGCAGGATTTTGGCAAGCGACATAGGATTTCAGACTCCGACACGTCAGACAGGCTTGGGTCCGATCGGACCGGCACCGTGATGAAACGCGGGATAGCCCGTTTCGCTGCATCGGTCACGCGATGACATGGCGTCGCGATGTCGCTGGTCGAACATTGTTGTGCGTTCGTCAAACAGTGGGAGGCGCATAGCGCCGCCCTCCGTTCGCCCTGAGCCTGTCGAAGGGCCGCAGAGCGACGAGGCTTCGACAGGTTCAGCCCGAACGGATTTGGTTCTTCATCCCCGCCCGCGATAGCCGGGCACATCCTGCGCGGGCAGCCATAAATCCTGCGGCGGCGCGCCCGATTGCCAGAACACATCGATGGGGATGCCCCCGCGCGGATACCAATATCCGCCGATACGCAGCCAGACCGGCTTCATCTCCGTAAACAGCCGTTCGCCGATGCCCACCGTGCAATCCTCGTGAAAGGCGGCATGATTGCGGAATGAGCCCAGAAACAGCTTGAGCGATTTGGATTCGACGATCGTGTCGCCGGGCGCATAATCGATCACCAGATGCGCGAAATCGGGCTGGCCCGTCACCGGGCAGAGCGATGTGAATTCCGGCGCGGCAAAGCGGACCAGATAATTGCGGCCGGGGCGCGGATTGGGGACATAATCCAGCACCGCCTCTTCCGGGCGGGCGGGAAGGGCGCTGGTCTGGCCCAGATGGAGCGGGGTCAAGGCAGGGTCGGTCATGGCGCTGCCCTACGCGATTGCACGGCTGGTGTCATCGGCTTCTCATTGTTCACTTGCGGTTCAGCCGCGCTTGTGCCTTGGCTCGGCCCATGGGGTATCATCGTTCGTTCCTGTTCGCCGCGCCGTTGCTGCTTGCGCTGCCTGTTCATGCCCAGCAGGCGGAGGACGCCGCGCCGGTCTTTACCCTGCCCCCCACCAGCGCGCCGCAACCGGCCAATCCCAACCGGCAGGGGCCGGAACTCGACGTGTTCCGCGCGCCCGCGACAACAGCGGCCCCGCCGCCGGTCATAGCGCCGACGATCACGCCGACGCCCGCGCCCGCCCAGCCCGCGCCACAAGTCCCCGCTCAACGGGCCGCGCCACCGCCTGCCCGCCCGTCGCGCGCTACCCCGGAACAGACGGCGCCCCGTGCGGCAGCGGAACGCGCAACGCCCGAAGCTGAAAGCAGCCCAGCCCCTACTCCAGCGCCGGAGCGAACCAAAGACCCAGCGCCGGCATCAACGCCCGCGCCACAGCCTGCCCCGACGCCCGCCGCCAGTGCGCCAGAAGAAGCACCGCCGCCACCCGCGAACGCGAACACCACGCCCTGGCCGTGGATCATCGGCGGTGCGCTCTTGCTGCTGGCGCTCGCCGCCATCCTCCTGCTGCGCCGCCGTCGCCCGATCGCACCGGATGCGGCAGAGGTGGAGATCGCGCCGCCCGCGCCTGTTCCGGCTCCCGCCCCGCCCAAAGCCGCGGCTGCGCCAAAGCCCGCGCCGACGCCCGAACCCGCACCCGAACCTACATCCGTCGCCGCGACACCCGACGCGCCCGATCGCCCATGGCTGGACATGGCGCTGGACCTCAGCCTCGCGCGCTATTCGCTGGTCGGCATGACCGTGGGCTATACGCTATTGCTTCACAATCGGGGCGATACGCCCGCGCAGGACGTGCTGGTGCGCGGCATCATCGGCAACGCAGGGGCGCAGCAACAGGCGCTGCTCCAGTCCTTCTTCGCCCAGCAAAGCGGCCTGCCGCTCCATTCCGCCATGGCGATCATGCCGGGCGAAACCCGGCGGCTGACCGGCGAGTTGCGGCTGATGCCCGACGAGATCGTGCCGGTGACGATGGGCCAGCGCAGCCTGCTGATCCCGCTCGCCGCCTTCGACGCCAGCTATCACTGGGGACCGGATGGGGGCGAGCCGCAAGGGCATGGCCGCACCGCCCGCGCCTTCATATTGGGCCAGGAGCAGGAGCCGCCCGCCGACCGGCTTGCCCCGTTCCGCCTTGATCAGGGACCACGGCAATATCGCCGCCCCGCCACCCGCGCCGCAGGGGAACTGGTCCCGTCCTGATCCCTCTTTCCAGCCCTGCCTGCGCGCCCTACTAATAGGGTGTAGCGCCACGAAATCAGGCCAAAGGGCATTGCATGGACATTCTCGTTTCGACCGACTGGCTTGCCGCAGAACTGGGCAAGCCGGACCTTTGCATCCTCGACGCCAGCCTGTTCCTGCCCGGCACGCCGCGCGACCCGCGCGCCGAGTTCGAGGCCGCCCATATCCCCGGCGCGGCCTTCATGGACCTGCCGACCCTCAACGACCCCGACGATCCGACCCCCGGCATGCTGCCGCCAGACACGCTGATGACGCAGCGCGCGCAGGCGCTGGGCATCAACACCGACAGCCGCGTCATCGTCTATGACAATAGCCCCACCCACAGCGCGGCGCGCGGCTGGTGGATGGTGCGGCTCTATGGCCTGGGCGCATCGGCCGCGATTCTGGACGGCGGCCTGCCCAAATGGGTGGCGGAGGGCCGCGCGACACAGAGCGGCCCCGTCACCCCCGCAACCGGCAACGCCATCGCCCGCCGCGCCCCCGGTCAGGTCCGCACCAAGGCCGACCTGATCGCCAATCTGGCAAGCCATGACGCGCAAGTGCTGGACGCGCGCGGCGCGGGTCGCTTCACGGGGGAAGAGGCCGAACCGCGCCCCGGCATGGCGTCTGGCCATATCCCCGGATCGCGCAACCTGCCCTCCGCCGCCTTGTTCAATCCCGACAACAGCATGAAGACGGGGGACGATCTGCGCCAGTTGTTGCACGACGCGGGAATCGACCTTGACCGCCCGGTCATCACCACCTGCGGCAGCGGCGTGACCGCGGCGATCCTGCTGGCGGGCCTTGAAATGCTGGGGAATCGCGACGTTACCCTTTATGACGGCAGCTGGTCCGAATGGGGCTATGATCCCGCCACGCCCAAGGCGACCGGCCCGGCATGAGCAAGGGGGGATCGGACAAGGACGCGCGCAAGCCGCTGACCAAGCTGGCGCAGGCGGGGCGCAAGCCCGAATGGACCGGCATGCCCGGCCAGCCCGGCGCGATCGTCAGCCCGCCGGTCTGGCGCGCATCGACCGTCCTTTATGATGATGTCGCCCATCTGCGCCGCGCGGCAGGCAGCAGCACGCATGAGCGGCTGTTCTACGGGCGAAAGGGGACGCCGACGGCCTGGAGCCTCGCCGACGCGCTCACCGAAATGGAACCGGGCGCGGCCGGCACGATGCTGTTTCCGTCGGGCGTCGCGGCGATTGCCTGCGCGCTGATGGCGGTGCTCAAGCCCGGCGACCGGCTGTTGATGGTTGACAGCGCCTATGACCCGACCCGCAACTTCTGCACGCAAATGCTTGATGGTTACGGTATCGAAACGATATTTTACGATCCGCTCGATCATGTTCAGCTTAGTGTCGCCTTAGCCGATGAGAGGGTCCGCGCCCTCTTCCTGGAAAGCCCCGGCAGCCTGACCTTCGAGGTGCAGGACGTGCCCGCCATCACCGCGCTCGCGCGCCAGCATGGCGTCACGACCCTGGCCGACAATACTTGGGCGACGCCGCTCTATTTCCCCGCCCTGTCCCATGGCGTCGACATCTCGATCCTGGCCTGCACCAAATATATTGTCGGCCACAGCGATGTCATGATGGGCAGCATCACCGCTAACGACCAATGGTTCGCCAAAGTCCGGCAGACCGCCTATCTGCTGGGACAGATGGTCAGCCCCGACGACGCCTGGCTCGCGTCGCGCGGGCTGCGGACGCTCGGCGTGCGCCTCAAACAGCATCAGGACAGCGCGCTTGCCGTTGCCCGCTGGCTGAAGGATCAGCCGGAGGTCGCCCGCGTCCTTCACCCCGCCCTGCCCGACTGCCCCGGTCACGCCCTGTGGCAGCGCGATTTCAGCGGATCGACCGGCCTGTTCAGCTTCATCCTGAACGGCGGCGACGATGCGGCCCGCGCCGCCCTGATCGACGGCCTGGCCCATTTCGGGATCGGCTATAGCTGGGGCGGCTTTGAAAGCCTGGCCCTGCCGATCGATCCCGCCCGCTACCGCAGCGCGACCGTCTGGCAGGCACAGGGACCGGCCATCCGCCTTCATATCGGCCTGGAAGATTCAGCCGACCTGATCGCCGACCTCGCCGCCGGCCTTGCCCGTTTCCGCGCCGTCCGCGACGGGGCGTAGGGCGATGCTATCGGGCATAGACTGGCTGTTGGCCCATGTCCCCGACGACAGCGGCATCATCCATCCGCTGATCGCATTGGCGTTCGCGCTGCTGCTCCACCTGGCCGCCGCCGGGTGCGCCCGCTTCATCGGCCCTCGCCTCCAGCCGCGCGCCCAGGTCATGGGACCAGCCTTCGCCCTGCGGCTCCGGGCGATGCTGCGCTACGCCATTTCCGCTTTGATGATCGGCATCGCCGCCGCCTTCTGGCCCCATGATTCGGTCGGCCACCTGGTCCTGGGCATCGGCCTTGGCCTCTCGGTCGCGCTGCTCGCCGTCTATGCGCTGCGGACCCTGGCCATTCCCCGCTGGGCGGTATTGCCGCTGGCGCTCCTGCTGTTCCTCAGCATCGTGTCGGGCACCAGTGGCGGCCTTGCCCCGGTTGGCGCGATGCTCGACACGGTCGGCATCAGCCTTGGCAAGCGGCGCATCACCCTGCTGGGGCTGCTTTCCATCGCCGCCACCTGCGTCGCGCTCTTCGCGCTCGTCCGCCTCGCCAACCGGCTGATCGGGCGATCGATCGACCATACGCAGGGCTTCGACCCGACCCAGAAGCTGCTGGCGCAAAAACTCGCGGCGATCGCGGTCATCGTCGCCGCCTTCTTCATCGGCGTCGACCTGCTGGGCATAGACCTCACGGCCTTTGCCGTCTTTTCCGGCGCGCTGGGCCTGGCCGTGGGCTTTGGCCTGCAAAAGACGTTCGGCAACCTGATCGCGGGGATCATCCTGTTGATGGATCGCTCGATCAAGCCGGGCGACGTCATCGTTGTCGGCGACAGTTTCGGCTGGGTGAACAAGATCGGCGTCCGCGCCGTCAGCGTCATCACCCGCGACGGCAAGGAACATCTGATCCCCAACGAAAATCTGATGACGCAGGAGGTAGAGAACTGGTCCTATTCCAACCGGAATGTGCGCGTCCGCATTCCCGTGGGGATCAGCTATGATTGCGATCTTGCGCTGGCGCAAAGCCTGATGCGGCAGGCCGCGCTCGATTGCCGGCGCGTGCTGCGCGAACCCGAACCCAATGTCTGGCTGATCGGCTTTGGCGACAGTCGCGTCGATCATGAGATTCTGGTGTGGATCAGCGACCCGGAAGGTGGCGTCAGCAATGTGAAGTCGGACGTCCTCAACCGGCTGTGGCACCTGTTCAAGGATAATGGCATCATCATCCCCTACCCCCAGCGCGTGATCCACGCCGCCCCGGTGCGCCCGGCCTCGCCCGGCCCCGACCTTTCGTCCACCTCGTAGCTTTACGGGTCGCGCCAGCGCGCCCGCCCGCCTATATGGATGCCATGTCGATCCTGCTGCCAGCCCTCGTCTTTCTAGCGACCGTTATTGCGATGGAGGGCTTTGCCTATGTCATGCACCGCTGGGTGATGCACGGGCCGGGCTGGTTCCTGCATGCCAGCCACCATCGCCCGCGTTTGGGAATGTGGGAGGCCAATGATCTCTATTTCGTGATCTTCGCCCTGCCCTCCATCATCCTGCTGCTGGGCGGGGTGCAATGGGGCTGGGGCAATCTGGCCACCGCCTGCGGTGCCGGGATCGCGGCCTATGGCGCGATTTACCTGGGCTTCCACGACATCATCGTCCACCAGCGGGTGAAGAACCGTTATGTCGCCCGTTCTCCCTATATGAAGCGCATCGTGCAGGCGCACCGGCTGCATCATGTGGTCGAGACCAAGGAAGGCACGGTCAGCTTCGGGTTTCTCGTAGCCCCGCGCCCGGAGGATCTGAAACGCGAACTTGCCAGCCGCAATCGGGCGGGCGTGCGGACAGCGAGTGGCGCGGCGAAAGGCGGCTAACACAACATCCGTTCGTTTCGAGCGTAGTAGAGAAACTTGCGCTGAACGTTTCTCGACTACGCTCGAAACGAACGGAACAATGTCTATTTACTCCGCCGCGTCCGGCAACGCCCGCAGCGCCTCGGCCGAAGCTGGATCACGCACCAGCGCATCGACCGGCGCCAGTTCCTCCAATTCCTTGCCGCCCGTCTCGATATTGAGGTCGCGCAGCTTGCGCCCGGTCACCAGCACCCGGCTTTCGAAGCTGCCGACAAAGGCGTTATAGTCGCCCACCGCGCCGTGCAGCCGGTTGCCGAGCTTCTTGAGCGATGCCGCCGCCGCCGCCAGCCGCTCATATAATTCCTTGCCCAACTGGCCGACCTGTCGCGCCTGATCCTGCAACTTGGCCTGCCGCCAATGCCCCGCCAGCGTCCGCGCGAGCGGCAGGAAGGTCGCAGGGCCGCAGATGATGACCCGGTTTTTCGCCGCCCGTTCCCACAGGTCCATGTCCGCCTCCAGCGCGGCGGTGACGAAATTATCGCCCGGCACATACATGATGACGAAATCGGGCGCCTTGTCGAACTGCTCCCAATAGGCCTTGCGTCCCAGCGCGTCGGCATGGGTCCGCATAGCACGGGCATGGTCGGCCATATGCGCGTCGCGAAGCGCGGGATCGACCTGATCGACGGCATTGAGATAGGCGACGAGCGAACATTTGACATCGACCACCATCTGCTGGTCGCCGGGCAGGCGGATGATGAAGTCGGGGCGCAAACGGCCATCCTCGACCGTCACCGAAACTTCCTCGCTGAAATCGACGAAGGGAGACAGGCCCGCCGTTTCGATCAGATTCTTGAACTGCTGTTCGCCCCAGCGACCCCGCGTCTTGGGCGCGGCGCGCAGCGCATTGACGAGCTTGGCGGTTTCTTCGCGGACCTGCCCCTGTCCCAGCTGCACCTGGTTTACCGCCTCGCGCAGTTCGGCATAGCTGCCGACGCGATCCTTCTCGACCCGCTGGAGGCCTTCCTCGTAGCGTTTGAGCGTCGTTTCGACCGGGGACAATAGCGTCTTGAGCTGCGCCTCGCTCTTCTCGTTCGCCTGGGCAAACCGCTGGTCGGCCCGATCGAGGAAGGTCTTTTGCGCTTCCCCCAGCAGCTTGCCGCCAATTTCGCTGAACTGGGCCGACAATTGCTCTTTGGCGTCGCGAAGCGCCACGATCTGCGCTTCGAAGGCTTCCGCCCGCGCCTGCGTATCCGACTGGAGCGCCGCCAGGTCGCGCAAGGCCGCCTCGCGCTCGGCCTGCGCGGTGTCGAGCCGCTGGGCAAGCGCGGTCTGCGCCGCTTCCAGCCGCTGCGCCGATGCCGCCGCCTGCGCCACCCGCTCCTTCTCCACCGCCAGTTCGCTGATCGCCGCGTTGCGCTGACTGACCGCCATCTCCAGTCGGCCTGCAAGGTCGGTTTTCTCCGCCATCAGCGGGCCAAGCGCCTTCCCGCGCAGCAGCCAGCCAACCGCCAACCCGATGAGCAATGCAACGACAATCAACAGGATCGGCAGGATTTCCATGAGCAGCCCTTTTGGAACGAAAAGGGAACTTAGCGCCCTTCGCCAGACCCTGCAACCACCCGTCGGCGAAAGTCGGCCAGTCGCGCAACCGCCTCATCCAGCACAGCGTCCGCCTTGGAAAAGCACAGACGGACCAGATGGGTGACGGGTTCATCGGGATAGAAGGCGGAGATCGGGATCGCCGCGACCCCGGCGTCGCGCACGATGCGCTCGCAAAATTCGCGATCGTCCATGGCGATGCCGCTGGCGGGCAGATCGACGCAGACGAACCATGTCGCCTGGCTGGGCAACAGGACGAACCCCGCCGCCCGCAGTCCCGTTACCAGCCGGTCACGCGACGCCTGATAGTCTGCGCGAATCGCGCCGAACCATTCGACCGGCTTGGCCAGCCCCTTGGCAACCGCCCATTGCAGGTTCGGCGGCGTGGTGAAGGTGAGGAATTGGTGCGCCCGCGCCAGCAGCGTGACAATCGGCGGCGCGGCGCACATCCATCCGACTTTCCAGCCGGTCAGGGAGAAAATCTTGCCCGCCGATCCGATCTTCACCGTCCGCTCGCCCATGCCCGGCTGCGCCATCAGCGGGCGGTGGCGCAAGCCGTCAAAGGTCAGATGCTCCCACACCTCGTCGCATATGGCGATCAGGTCGCGATCGACGCAGAAGCGCGCCAGCAGCGCCAACTCGCCGTCGCGCAGGACGATGCCGGTCGGATTGACCGGATTGTTCATCAACAGGAAGCGGGTGCGGGGTGACGCCGCCGCCAGCGCCGCTTGCGTGATCCGCCACTCCGGCGGGGTAAGCCGCACGACCTTCGCCACACCCCCAGCCCGCTCGATCAGGGGCAGATAGGCGTCATAAAGCGGGGCCAGCACCAGCACCTCGTCGCCCGGCTGCACCAGCGCCAGCAAGGTCGCGGCAATCGCCTCGGTCGCACCGGACGTCACGATGACGTCCTGCGGGGTCAGCGCCAGACCTTGATGCGCCGCATAATGGCTCGCCACCGCAGCGCGCAGTTCCGGCAGACCAGCCATGGGCGGATATTGGTTGGACCGGCTGAGCAGCGCGTCGGCCGCGACGTTCAGAATATCCGCCGGTCCCGGCGTGTCGGGAAAACCCTGTCCCAGATTGATCGCCCCGGTTTCACGCGCGAGCGCCGACATCTGTTCGAAAATGGTGGTCGGCATGTCCCGATAGACGGGATGGCCAAGAGCGGCGCCGGTCATGTCAGTCTCCACCGCTGCGGCAGCTTGCGCCAACGGGGTAATCGGTGCCGTCCGATTATTCCCACTCGATTGTTCGGGAGCATATCAAGATATTGAATTCATTGTGGAGAATATTTTTCCCCAAATGGTGCCGGCCTGGAGTCCTTGGCAATACTATGCTGTTGATATCGCTGAGTTACTTTCAAAGACATCCGCAAACCATCTATCGGCTACTATCGTCCGGTCCTGATCCATTCCAGCCCTGACGGTTGACCCCCGATTGCGGCGAAAAATATCGCGAGCGTTAGCGGGCGGGTGAAGCGACCCTGATATTTGTTCGCGCTTGATAGCACCATTTTGAGAGCATCTGACTAGCGGTCAGGACCCATTGATATGACTGGCTCGATCTGATTCAGGCTCTGCGAGGAGATTGAAGATGAGCGGCCTGTATTGGCTGACGGACGAGCAGATGGCTCGAATTGAGCCCCACTTTCCCGAAAGCCATGGCAAACTGCGTGTTGACGATCGCCGGGTGTTGAGCGGGATCAATTTCGTCAACCGGAATGGGTTGCGCTGGAGGGATGCACCGAAGGACGACCGGCCGCACAAGACGCTTTGCAATCGCTGGAAGCGGTGGGTTTCCTTCGGATGATGGAAGGTCTGAAAGCGCCTCGGTCTTCCGAACGCAGGACGGTGATGATCAACGCGACCTATCTCAAGCCTGTCCTGAGCATGTCGGGTTCGACATAAATACGAATCAGATACCCGACGAATGGTGGAACGGTCCCGTCATCCGGATTGGGTGGAAAGTTGAGTTGCTTAGGCCTCAAGACAAGTGCGCAGACCTGTCGAACCGGATACAATGCTCATCGAATTATGACATGCTTTGCCCATCAACACGCGACTATACAAAATGGGGTGATCGCTTCGCCAGGAAGGCGGCGACGCCTTCCTGGCCTTCGACTGCGCCGGCGGACTTAGCGATCGAGGCGGCCTCGCGATCCAGTTGGTCGCGCAAACCAGCGTTCGCCGATTCCATCAGCAGGGCGCGGCATCGGGCCAGAGCGCGGACTGGCCCCTTTGCCAGCACCGTTGCGACCGCGGACGCTTCGACATGCAGTGCATCGTCAGGGACCACGCGCGTAACAAGGCCGATGGATGCCGCTTCCTGCGCCCCGATCCTTCGATTGGTGAACAGCATCTCCTGCGCCCGCCGCATGCCGATAAGCTGTGGCAGCCACCATGATGCGCCGCCGTCCGGCGTCAGTCCAACAGCGCTGTAGGCCGAAGTGAAATGGGCAGAATCGGCAGCAAGTGCGATATCCCCCATGATGGCAAGACTTAGCCCCGCGCCGGCTGCAGGCCCATTGATCGCCGTGACCAGAGGCTTTTCCATCGTGGCAAGCCGATAGATGCCGGCGTGGAAACTCCGCGCGAGAGCGCCAACCGCCGCTTCGGCATCGTCGCCAGCTGCAGAGAAGGCGTCAATGTCGCCACCGACGCAAAAAAATTTGCCGCTTCCGGTAAGGACGACACATCGTATCGCAGGGTCTGCCGCGCATCGCTCCGCCAGTTCATGGAGTCGCAATGCGAATGCGGGATCGACCGAATTGCGCTTGTCCGGCCGCGCCAGCGTCAGCCATGCGACGCTGTCCTGGATGTCGAGCGTGATGGCCGGACTGCTCATCGGGCACCTGCTTTTTCCGCCTGCTGCCACGCAAGGCGCATAAGTTCCGGCAGCACCGCAACGCGCTCACGGGCCTGCGCGGAGGAGGCATTGCCGCGGATCACCCTGCCCTTGATGCCATGGAAAATCGCCGCGAGCCGAAAGAAATTGAACGCAATGTAAAAGTCGTACCCCGGCATGTCCGCTAGTCCCCTGCGCCGACAATAGGCGGCGAGATAGGCCTCTTCATCGGCGATGCCGAGCGAGGCCGGGTCGCGCCCGCCAAGCCCGGCGACGATATGGGGCGGCATGCGATACATCATCGCATGATAGGCAAAGTCGGCGCCCGGATGCCCCAGCGTCGAAAGCTCCCAGTCGAGCACCGCCAGCACGCGCGGCTGCGTTGGGTGGAAGATCAGATTATCGATGCGAAAGTCGCCATGGACGATGCTCGTTTCTTCACCCGACGGGATATGGAGGGGGAGCCATTCCACAAGCCGGTCCATATAGGGATCACGGCCTGCCTCTGCATCTTCGGCATATTGGCGGGACCAGCGCGCGATCTGCCGTTCGAAATAGTTGCCGGGCCGGCCATAGTCCGCCAGCCCGGCTGCGACATGGTCGACACTATGAAGATCTGCGATCGTCGCGTTCATCGCATCGAACAGGGCGGATCGTTCAGCGGTTGATACGCCCGGAACTGCTGCGTCCCAGAAGATGCGCCCTTCCACCATGTCCATGACATAGAATATGGTGCCGATAATGGCTGGATCGCTGCACAGGCCATGGACGGCGGCGACCGGGAAACCGGCGTGCGCAAGGCCGGTCAGCACGCGTGCTTCCCGATCGAGCGCATGGGCGCCCTTGAGCAAGGGGCCGGGCGGCTGCTTGCGCAAGACATAGGTCTTGCCGGGCGTGATCAGCTTGTAGGTCGGATTGGACTGGCCACCCTTGAACTGCTCTATGCCGAGCGGTCCCGCATAATCGGCAACATTGGCGCGCATCCACAGGTCCAGCGCGCCCAGGTCCAGTTCATAACCAGGGCGAACGGCGGCGGTGCCGCTATTGGCATCGACCAAAGCGCTCATCGCCCGCCCTGCTCCTGCGCAATGGCCGGCGGCAACCAATGGCCGTTGAGCATTTCCGGTTTTGGTCCATAGGCGCGAATGACGACGAAAAACGGCCCGGCCGGAGCGGGAAGCCAGTTCCCGCCGGCCGGGGCTTTGTGCTGAATCCGGATGTCGATCGATCCATCCTTCTGCACCTTCAACCCCTTGGTCCGATCGCTTACCAAATAGCGGTTCAAAGGATTGGGATAGAGAGCGAATGTCTTTGCGTCGTATAGCGTGACGGACCAGAAGCTGTTGACGGGTGGCGGTGTTTGCAGCCGGAGCGTGTAGCGGGACGACGCGCCATCCAGCACTGCGCCCTTACCATCGACAAAGGTCGTGTAGGAGGCATTTTCTTCGCGCACATTCGCGCCCAGCCCCGCGATATTGATGACCGACCGGCGGACATAGTTGAAACCATAGACGCCCTTGTTGACCTTCATCCAACCAGTACCGGTGGGTTCGCCCAATTGCGACTTGGCACGGGTAAGCATGGCCAGCGCCTCTGTATAACCGCTTTCAATCGCCGCCCGCGCCGAAGGGCTCAGCGCGTCGGGATCAAACCCCTTGTCACCCAATATGCCGATCGGCCGGAAGCGCGATACCAGCGCGTCCTCACCCGGCTGCCAGCCATCGGCCCGAAGAACATAGTCGAGGACGCGAAGATAGCCGATGGCCCCCGGCGCAGGCGGCGGCGGGGTTGGAATGCCGGATTCGTTCGCCATTCCAACGCCCTGCGGAACAATAATCCTGACCGCGTCCTGAAAGGCCCGCGCCTTCTGCACATCGCCGTCGGAGTGGGCGAAGGCGCGCATGAGTATCCAGAGCTGGGGCGTGGCCGCCCGATATATGCGCACGCCTTCGGGCGGGGTTCCACTCCAGTCACGCGGGACCAGCAGAAAACGACCGCCTTCAAATCCGATCGTCCGGTTGCTCAAATTGCTGGGATTACCGAAGATGTCGAAGATGTTGAGCGTGAAATATTTGAGCTGCGTCGCCGGAATATCGATTTCGACCGGCCCCTTGCTGAGGTCGATCCATGCGGTCGAATAGAGCGTATCGGTGTTGGGAACCTTGAACGTGGCATAGTCAGGCCCGGCAAGGTTGCGATCATGGGCGAAGCGGTTGAAGCCGGTATAGTTGTCCGAACCGCGATCGAACACCTGCCGATAAAGCTGCTCATAATGCAGATAAGCCGACATGCCATAGACGGTCGCATCGAACGCGATGGTATGAAGCAGGGCGGCGCGGTCCTTCTCGTCCCTTGGCAGCAGATCCTCGCCATAGCCGGATTGCGTGTCGGGGGCTTCGGGTGCGGCAAAATTCCCAGCCTGACCATGTAGCGACGTCGATGCCAGGAGTGGCAGGAGCAACAGCAGCGATTTCGCGGCGCGCGCATATCGTCCGGCAATCATGCCTGCCCCCCCTTCCAGTCCCGCTTTATCTTTTTGGCGAGGCTCCATTTGTGGACCTCGGTTGGACCATCATAGATACGAAAGGCACGGATTTCCCGGAACGCCTGCTCGACAATAGTGTCGCCAGACACGCCTGTTCCGCCCATCACCTGAACGCATCGGTCAGCGACACGGAACAGCGCATCCGACACGGCGACTTTGGCCATCGAGCTTTCGGCGGTGCCGAGCGATCCGGTGTCGAGCACGCCGGCGCACCAGTCGATCATCAGTTCCGCCTGCTTCAGATCAATGAGATTGTCCGCCAACATGAAGCCGACGCCTTCATGATCGACGAGCGGCTTGCCAAAGGCATGGCGACGGCAGGCATAGTCCGTCGCGATTTCGTGCGCGCGCATCGCAAGCCCAAGCCAGCGCATGCAATGAGAAAGCCTGGCGGGGCTGAGGCGGATTTGCGCATAGGCAAAGCCTTCACCGCTCGCGCCCAGCATCTGGTCCGCCGACACGCGAAGGTCGACGATGTCGACTTCCGCATGCCCGCCGGGCATTGAACTGTCGATCGTATCGATCACGCGCACTGTTCGGATGGCAGGGTCGGGCAAGTCGACCAGGAACATGCATGCGCCATCGTCGGATCGGGCCATGACGATGCCCACGCGCGCACCATCCGCGCCGGTGATGAATTTCTTGCGGCCGTTGATCACCCAGTGATTGCCATCCAGACGGCAGGTCGTCTGCATCATCGACGGGTCGGACCCCGCCCCCCCGGATTCGGCAGGCTCCGTCATGAAGAAGGCCGATCGCGCTTCGCCGCTCACCAATGGTTCGAGAAAGCGCGACTTCTGCTCCGCGCTCCCGACCTTACCCAGCAAATACATGTTGCCCTCGTCAGGCGCGGCCGTGTTGCACGCGAGCGGGCCGAGAGGCGACAGCCCCGTCTTTATGACGACGATGGCTGTCTCCCGCTGCGTCAGGTGCGACCCGTCTTCCAGGATGTGCGGCGTGAGGACGCCCGCCATGTGCGCCTTTGCGCGCAACTCCCTGACCAGTGCGTCCTCCGGGCCATGGAAGCCCAGCCGACTGTCCTTTTCATAGGGGATTACTTCATTGCGGACGAAGGCTTCCACCTTCGTCGCGATGGCCATAGCTCGATCGGTCATTGCGCGGTGCTCCCCCCATCGATCACCAGTTCGGCGCCCGTCATGTAACGGGATTCATCGCTTGCCAGGAAAAGGATCCCGTCCGCGATCTCCTCCGCCTGCCCGATCCGGCCAATCGGGACGTCCGCCAGCAGGGTCTTGGCGATCTCCGCATCGGCATAGGCCGGCGCGGTCAGGGGCGTGGCGATGTGGCCGGGATGAATGGAATTGGCGCGTACCCCATTGCCTGCCTCCGCGCATTCAATCGCAGTCGCCTTGGTGAACATACGAACGCCACCCTTCGCGGCGCTGTAGGAACCGGTGCCGGCGCCGGCCACGATACCGCGAATCGAGGACATGTTTACGATCGCGCCATGGCCGGAGGCAGCGAGCAAAGGCAGCATATATTTTGTCCCCAGGAACACGCTGTCCAGATTGACGGCCAGGATCGACCGCCACTGCGCCAAAGTCGTGTCGGCAATGGACGCGAATTTGCCGAACCCGGCGTTGTTCACCAGAATGTCTAGTTTCCCGAACCGTGCGCCGATCCTATCGGCAAGCGCCGCCCATGCCTGCTCGTCGGTTACATCCATCGTCGCCATATCATGCCCGTCACCGCACAGTGATGCGCAAGCAGTCGACAAGGCGTCACCGTTGCGGTCCGCCAACACGACTTTCGCGCCCTCCTCCGCAAAACGCCGGGCCGTAGCGAGCCCGATGCCAGAGGCGGCGCCGGTAATCAGCGCGATCCGCGAGTCCAGCCTGCTCATAATTTTTCCTTATCCAGATCAGCCTTGCCTTCGCTGAGTGAGATCAAACTGTCGAACTGGGGATTTTCCCGGTTCAAAATGGCTTGCGTCCTTTGTGCGATCGCCCCGTCGTACCGCGCTGAGGTGAAGACGTAGAACTGATCCTTGCGGATGCCGTCAAATGCCTCCGCAGCGACCTGTTCCGGAGACGGCGCGTTTTGGAACAGCTTGTCGGAAATGGACTGAAATTCGGGCGCTTCCACAGGGCGCCCAAGGGCTGATCGCAAATGGGCGGGCCGCGATCGCTCGGCCTCGTAAATGCGTGTCGCGACCAGACCAGGACATAGCATAGTGACACCAATGGGAGCATTGCGCGCACGCAGGCCAGCATAAAGGGCTTCGGTAACGCGCACGGCAGCATGTTTTGACGCGCCATAGACAGCCGAGCCTTCGCCACTCACAAACCCGGCGACGGATGCGGTATTCAAGATATGCCCCGACCGTTCCTCTGCCAGCATCCTGGGCACGAAACTGCGGATGCCGTTGATTACGCCATCCACGTTCACGCCAAAGGCCCAGCGCCAATCCTCCAGCGCATATTCCCAGACGGGCCGGTGACGCCCCCCAGGCACGACGCCGGCATTGTTGCACAGCAAGGATACCTCACCAAAACGGGACCATGCGCTGTCGGCAAGATCCTGAACCGCTTCCGGGTCGGCCACATCGGTCCTTTGGAGCATGATTGCCGAACAGTCGATGGTCGCGGCTACCGCTTCAAGGTCGGCAAGATTGATGTCGGCAAGGACCAGGTTCATGCCCTCTTGCGCGGCGACATGCGCGAGCGCCGCGCCGATGCCGCTGCCCGCGCCGGTAATGACTGCCGTCCGGCCCTTGAAGTCTTTCATCGGGAGCGTACTCCTCTCATGTCGGCCGAATTGGATCGGCCCGTTATAGGGTGCGATGTAGTCGACCGTCCGGTCGGACGTCAACCACCTATGGGACAGTTGACCCCACGCACGAAGCGGCATAGCCATGTTCAACCGACCGGACGGTCTGTATTTTATCGGAGAGACGATGTCTGATCATCTACCCACCCTCGCCAGTCTGGGCCGCCTGCGCCGCGACGCGCCGAAAACGATCGCGGGCTTCCGTCGCTGGCGCTCCATCATTGATAGCGATGGCGCCGTTCCAGCAAAGGTGAAACGATTGTTCGTGGCCTGCGCAGCCACGGTGAAGGGCTATGGGGAGCTTGCAGCGCGGGAGTTGGCGGCAGCCCAGGCGGCCGGGCTGACCGAGGCGGAAGCTGGTGCGGCGATCGCGATCCTGGCAAGCGTGCGGGGTGAGGGCGCGTCGCTGCGCTTCCATACTCTTTTTCGCGAGATATATTCCGGGGCCGCAGACCCCGACTGGCCCGACGACGACATGATCGTGGAAGAGGGCGCAGCAGAGGCCAACTTCCTTCAATATTTCGGCACGATGCCGCCATCCTTGGCCAAGCTGTTGGAGGTCAAGCCGCTGGGTGCCGACGCATATTATCTGATGCGCGAGGGCACGTTATCAGGCACCGCGCTGGGGCCGATTTACGCCGAGTTGCTGCTCGTCACCGTGCTTGTCGCCGACTATAGTTCGTGGGCGTCCGTGCACATGAAAGGCGCGCGCACCGCAGGCGCCAGCGAGGAGGCAGTAGCGGAAGCCGTGATCTGCGCTGTACCGACAGCCGGCCTCTCCGCCTGGGTGATCGGCGCGACTGCCATGGACGCCTGAAAGACGCCCCCGTTCAAAGACCGCTTACAAGATGCCCGCCATCCACGGCGATGACGGAACCTGTCATGTAATGCGACTGATCGGAACATAGCAGCAGCAGCGGCCCATCCAGATCCTGCATCTGACCCAGTCGCTTTTGCGGAATGCGCGAGATGAGTCGCTGGCCCGCTTCGGACGCGAAGAAATCCCGGTTGAGGTCAGTCTCGATATAGCCGGGCGCTAGCGCATTGACCCGGATGTCGAGCGTGGCCCATTCCAGTGCGAGCGCCTTCGTCAGCTGGATAAGGCCGGCCTTGCTGGCGGCATAGGCTGCCAGTCCCTTGGACACGCGCTCCCCAAGGATAGAGGCCACATTGACGATCGTGCCACCCCTGCTCCGCATTGCTCTCGCGGCCTGTTGGGCCACAAGGAAAGCGCCGGTCAGATTGGGCTGAAGCACCTGCGCCCATTCGGTCGCGTCAAGATCGAGCGCCGCACGGGTATGCGCGACGCCCGCATTGTTGACGACGATCGAAAGCGCGCTTGGGATGTCCCGTTCAATCTGCCCAAAGGCTGCCATGACCGCTTCCGGATCAGTCACGTCCATGGCGACAGGGATGCAATCTCCGCCCTCCTGCTCAATTTCATTGGAGAGCGCGCGAAGCGCGTCGATGCGGCGCGCCGCAGCCAAGACGGTTGCCCCCTCCCGCGCCAGCAGGCGAGCGAAATGCCGGCCCAAACCCGAACTAGCGCCGGTGACCAGCGCTGTCTTGCCTTCAAGTTGCATTGTTCGCGTCCTTATGCTTGCAATCCTGTGATCCAGCCGTCATCCCTAGAACGAACCGACCAGACGGTCGACTTACCTTTTGGAGAGGTGGGATGCATCCGCTCGGTCAACTGGGTCATCATCGATTGTGATCCGGCGACCGTTCGGGCTATCCAATGGCCAGAACGAAAGGCGTCGGCCAGGCTGACCGGCGCAGACATAGGGAACAAAGCCGACAATGGCGCGACAAGCAGCAAAGAAACGGCAGACGACTGAAGCGCATGACGAAAAACGCAATGAGATATTGAGGCATTGCGCGGCGCTGTTCGACCGGGTCGGATATCACAAGGCGTCAATGCAGATGCTCGCCGACGAGGTGGGCCTCGGCAAGCCGACCCTTTATCACTATTTCCCAAGCAAGAATGCCATTCTCTTTGCGATGCACGATGCGCACATGAGCGCGCTGCTGGCCGGACTGGATGGCGAGGGAGAATCGGACGATCCGCTCGATCGCCTGCGCGCCGCCTGTATCGACATATTGCGCCAGATAGCCGAGCATCCGGGTTATGTCCGGGCCTTCATGGATCATTATGAAGATCTCGAAGGCAAGATGCGCGACCATATCCGGACGCAACGCAACGCCTATCTTCAGCGGATGCGCGGGATTATCGAACAGGGGATCGCAAATGGCCATTTCCGGCAATGCGATCCCGGCCTTACCACGCTTGGCTTCCTGGGCATGTGCAACTGGGCCTATAAATGGTACCCTCCACTGGCGAAGCGCAGGCCGCCCGAAGATGTCGCCGACGCCATCTGCCAGCCTTTCTTCGAGGGGCTGAGCCTCAAGAACCACTGACCATGTCCGCAACCAACCATTCCTGCACGATGCCGTCCCGCGATTTGATCGACGCGGTCCGCTTTTCGGAACCTGGCGGCATAGCACCGGCGGCAGAGCGGCTGCGCGACGCCGTGACGGAGATTTGTGGGCTAAGCACGGCGGTCACGCACAATGTGGCCTCACGCGAACCGATGCGCGACGGCAATGGGGCTATCCTTGCAAGCGAGATATTCGGCTTTCGTGGCGCCGAATCGCGCTGGTGGGAGGTGCCCCAACTCGCCCTTTCCTCCCCGATCGTTCACGCATGTCGGGTGGAAGCCGAACCCTTCTGGTGTAACGCGCACGGCTTTCGAACCCGCCTGCCCAACCCGCTGCTCGACATCATCGATCTGCACGATTTCCGAATCCGGGCAATGACGGCGGCGGCGATCGTGGTTCCGATCCACCTGCCATTCGGACAGATCGGCGCGGCGAGTTTCCTGTCGCCCGATCCGGAAACCAATGACCTGTCCGATGCCTATGTCCGCGCCGCCGATGCACTTGCTGTGCTGGCCCGCGCGTTCGTGCAAAGCTATGTCAAGGTGACGGCGCGCGCGAGACCGGGTCTGGGGAGCATATCGTTGACCAAGCGCGAAGTTGAATGTCTGCGCTGGGCGGCTGCCGGAAAGACGAACGAGGAAATCGGAATCATCCTGGGCCTGCAACGCACGACGGTGCGGTTCCACATCCGTTCGGCGTCAGTAAAGCTGGACGCCGTTAACCGCGACCAGACGATGTTCAAGGCGGCGCAGCTCGGCTTTCTGGGGATGATCAACTAGCCGCTGTCGCATTGGTCAGAAGCCGACCGAACGGTCGGGCGCTATATCTTCGGAAGGAGATAAGCCGTGCCCGAAACCATGTCCATTCCGATCGCCGATGACCTGATCTGCCCCTATGGCGAGGGCATTGCCCTGCTTGCATCCCGCGATCGTGCGACCGGTCGGCTCAGCTTCCCGGCGCGGCCAGCGAATGACACGCGCTACGCCCAAGTGGTGCTGCCGCGAACCGGCCGGCTTTGGTCGTGGACGGTGCAGCGGTTTCGCCCCAAATCGCCGCCTTATGCTGGCCCGGAAGCGTTTGAGCCTTACGCTGTGGGCTATATCGAACTGGACGATGCCTTGATCGTCGAGGCCCGCCTGGTCGACGTGGCATTTGACGCTCTGGAAATCGGCATGGCAATGCGGGTCGTCCCGCTGCCGTTCATGCTGGCGGACGGTACGCCACGCACCAGCTTTGGCTTCGCTCCCGATAAGGGCGCCCAGGCATGAGCGAGGATGTCTTCATCGTGGGCGTAGGAATCCATCCCTTTGGCCGTACGCCGGGCCTCTCGGGCCTTCAGCAGGGCGTGTTCGCCGTCCGGCAGGCGCTCGACCGTGCGGGGCTCTCATGGCCCGATGTCCAGTTCGCCTTCGGTGGATCGGATGCTGCGGGGAATGCGGACACGATGGTGTCGGAACTGGGGCTGACGGGCATCCCCTTCATCAATGTTGCCAACGGATGCGCGACCGGCGGTTCGGCCATGTTCGGTGCCTACAGCACGATAAAGTCCGGCGAGTTCGACCTTGGGCTGGCCGTGGGTTTCGACAAGCATCCGCGCGGCTCCTTTTCCCCGCTGCCGGCGGATTGGGGATTGCCGGACTGGTATGGTGAGACGGGGCTTATGCTCACCACCCAGTTCTTCGCCATGAAGATCCAGCGCTATATGAGCCTGTATGGCATAACGCCGCCTATGCTGGGCGCGGTCGCCGAAAAGGCGTTTGCCAACGGGGTTCTGGCCGACCATGCCTGGCGGCGCGAAGCTGTCGACATCGACACGATCCTGAATGCGCAAATGGTCAGCGATCCGCTCACCAAATTCATGTTCTGCTCGCCGGGAGAAGGCGCTGTGGCGCTGTTGCTGGCCAGCGGCAGAAAAGCCCGCGAACTTGGCCTTCCGGCCGTGCGGCTACGCGCCGCAGCCGTTCGCACCCGGCCTCCTGGCTCGTTCGAGGTATTCTCGCCGGCGCTTGATCTGGAGCGGGGCGGATCGCCTACCAGCGTGGCGTCCCAGGCGGCCTTTGCCATGGCGGGGGTCGGGCCGGAGGATATCGATATTGCGCAGCTTCAGGACACCGAAGCGGGCGCCGAAATCATGCACATGGCCGAAAACGGCTTTTGCGCGGATGGCGATCAGGCTGCATGGATCGCAGAGGGACGCACGCGGATCGATGGCCGCTTGCCAGTCAATACTGACGGCGGGTGCCTCGCCTGCGGAGAGCCGATCGGCGCATCGGGCCTGCGCCAGGTCTATGAAAATTATGTGCAACTGACCGGACAGGCCGGCGCGCGGCAGGTGCCCGGCAAGATTCGCCTTGGCTACAGCCATGTCTATGGCGCGCCCGGTGTTTCCGCCGTTGCGATCGTGGAACGCTAAAGCGATGGATCTGGCTCTTACCGATCAGCAGTGTGCATTCCGGGACGATGTTCGCGCATTTCTGGCATCTTCCCTCTCGCCGGAGCTGCGACGCGGGGCGGCGCTGACATCGGGCGTGTTCGCTGAACCCGATATAGCGCGTGAATGGCAGGCGATCCTGGAAGCCGAGGGATGGCTCGTCTATCACTGGCCGACGGAGGCGGGCGGGCCGGGATGGACGCCAATCCAGCGCTGGATATTCGAGAAGGAATGCGCAGACGCAGGCGCGCCGGTCTTGCCCGGAATGGGCCTGAAGCTGGTGGGGCCGGTACTCTACACATTCGGCACACAGGCGCAGAAAGACCATTATCTTCCGCGCCTGCGCACAGGTGAACATATATGGGCGCAGGGTTTTTCGGAACCGGGCTCAGGCTCCGACCTTGCCAGTCTGCGGACCCGCGCTGTGCGCGACGGCGACCACTATGTCGTGTCGGGCCACAAAATCTGGACGACGCAGGCCCAATATGCAAACCGGCTGTTCGCTCTGGTCCGCACCGATACCGAGGTAAAGCCGCAGCAAGGCATCAGCTTCCTGCTGATCGACATGGCCCTGCCGGGCGTGACGGTAAAGCCGATCCTCAGCGCATCGGGCGATCATGAACTGAACGAGGTGTTCCTCGACGAAGTCCGGGTGCCGGTTTCGGAGCGCGTTGGCGAGGAAGGGCAAGGCTGGTCGATCGCCAAATTTTTGCTGGAGAACGAACGGGGCGGCTCCAGCTTCGCCCCGCTGCTTCTGGCTGATCTAGAGCGATTGCGCGCATCGGCAGGGCCGCTGACCGGCGAACTGGCCCATCGCGCCATCCGCCTTCAACTGGAGGCGGAAGCGCTCGAGATGACCGAGTTGCGGACGGCGATGGAAATCGAGCAGGGCGCAGCGCCTGACCCGCGCAGCCTGATCACCAAGCTGTTGGCGTCCGAAATCCGGCAAGGTATCGAGGCGTTGGCGGTCGACGCCTTTGGCCTGGCCGGCCTTCAACTACCCGTCCAACGCCCATTTTATGGCGAGGACGTGCCGACCCCTGTCGAGTCGGCCCAGGCTCAGATCGCGGCGGCGCGCTACCTCAACGCCCGCGCCTGGTCGATCTTTGGCGGCACCAGCGAAATTCAGCTCACACTCATCGCGAAGGCCGCGCTCGGCCTTTAGACAAAGAAGGATGCATCATGCCTGAAGCCTATATCGTTTCCGCACGCCGGACCGCCGGTGGCCGCCGCAATGGCCGCCTTGCCGGTTGTCATCCAGCCGATCTGGGCGCACTGATACTGGATGCGCTGGTGGCGGACGCGGGTGTCGATCCTGCGGCGATCGACGATGTCATCATCGGCTGCGTCAGCCAGGTGGGCGAACAGACATTCGCCTTCGGTCGCAATGTCGTGCTTGCTTCAAGCCTGCCCGACAGCGTGCCGGCCGTGACGATCGACCGGCAGTGCGGATCATCCCAGCAGGCGGTGCATTTCGCAGCGCAGGCGGTCATGTCCGGCCTTCAGGACATCGTCATTGCAGGCGGCGTCGAAAGCATGACGCGCGTGCCGATGGGATCAGCCATCACATTGGCCAAGTCTGGCGGTATCGGCGCCAATCCTTTCTCCGAAGCCATCCAGCGGCGCTATGGGGTTGCGATGTTCAGCCAGTTTGACGGTGCGCAGATGATCGCCGACAAATATGGCTTCACCCGCGACGATCATGACCGTTTCGCGCTCGAAAGCCATCAGAAGGCGACGGCGGCGATGAAGGCGGGCGCATTCGACCGGGAGATCGTGCCGGTGCCCATCGTAACTGCGGACGGCGAGCAGGCAGTGCATGATCGCGACGAAGGGGTGCGGGCCGATGCATCACTGGAGTCGATTGGCTCGGTCAAGCTGATCAGCGAGGGAGGCACGCTGTCCGCCGCCGCTGCGAGCCAGATTTGCGACGGCGCTAGCGGCGTGCTCGTCGCATCCGAAGCGGCGGTTCGGGCGCATGGCCTCAAGCCCATCGCCCGCATCGTCAATCTGGCGGTGACGGCTGGCGACCCGGTGATCATGCTGGAGGAACCGATCCCTGCAACCCGCCGCGTTCTGGATCGCGCGGGCATGACGATGAAGGACATCGACCTGTTTGAAGTGAACGAAGCCTTCGCATCCATCCCGCTGGCCTGGATGAAGGCGCTTGACGCGGACCCGTCCAAACTGAACGTCAACGGCGGCGCAATCGCGCTGGGTCATCCGCTCGGCGCGACCGGCACGAAGCTGATGGCGACGCTCATCCATGCGCTCAAGGCGCGCGGCCAACGTTACGGTCTCCAGACCATGTGCGAAGGCGGTGGTATCGCCAACGCCTCGATCATCGAGGTGCTCTGAACCATGAACCTCGCGCTCAGCGATGAGCAGGCCATGGTGCGCGACATGGTCCGCCGCTTTCTGGCGGACCGATATGACGCCACGACCATGGCGAAGGGGCCGATGCCGCTTGATGAGTGGCGCGCACTCGGCGAGCTTGGCCTGTTCGCCTTGCTGATGCCGGAACAGGCAGGTGGCCTGGGGGGCGGCGCAGCGGAAGTGATGATCGTGTCGGAGGAGATGGGACGCGCCCTCGCCATCTCCCCGCTCGCTGAATCGATCCTGCTGTGTGGCCGAGCGATCGTCGGCAGTCCGGCTGCTGAACGCTGGGGCGAACGACTCTTGCAGGGAGATGCCCTGCTGGCGTTCGCACGGGGCGGAGAATGTGCGGACGGAAAGCTCAGCGGATCGGCGGCCATCGTCCGTGACGGGATGGATGCTGACGCTTTTGTGGTGGAAGCAGCGACGGGCGGGCTATTTCTGGTCGACGCCATGGATAGCGCAGTCCGCAGAACGCCGGTTCGCCTGGTCGACGGGAGCATGGCGGCCCAAGTGCATTTCGATGCGGCGGAGGCCGTGGCGCTCACACTGCCCGCTACCCAATGGGATGAAGCGCAGGCCCTTGCCGGGCTCTCGATAGTTGCCGAACTGGTGGGTGCGATGGCGACTTTGCTGGACCTGACGGTCGATTATGTCGGGCAGCGGCGGCAGTTTGGCAAGCCGATCGCCAGCTTCCAGGTCGTCCAGCATCGCTGCGCCCGGATGTACACCTGGCTGGAGCAATCCCGCTCAATGCTTTTGAAAGCGGCGTTGGTCGAGGAGGATATGCGGGTCCGGACCGTCACGGCGGCGAAGGCCTATGTAGGGGATGCCGCCTTGAAGCTTGCGGAAGAGGCCGTGCAATTGCACGGCGGCATGGGCGTGACCGATGAACTTGCGGTCGGACGCGGACTGCGCCGTGTGCTTCTGCTATCGCGCCTGCATGGTGGCGGCGCTGCCGCGCGTGAAGCTCTGGCAGCCTGAAAGACTGGTCATGGCAGCGAAAGGCAGGGTTGAAGGCAAGGTCGTCCTTGTGACCGGAGCTGGGCACGGCCTGGGTCAGGCCGATGCCGAAGCCTTGGCGCGCGAGGGCGCGCGCGTCGTCGTCGCAGACGTCGACGAGCAGGCGGCGCGGCGGGTCGCCGATGCGCTTCCGGCGGCCATGGCCCTGCATCTGGACGTGACCTGCGAAACGCAATGGCAGGCTTCGTTGGCGAAGATCATGCAGGTCCATGGCCGTCTCGACGCCCTGGTCAATAATGCCGGCATCGCCCGCTTCGAAACCGTCGAGCAATCCTCGCTTGAGTCGTTCCGCCGCGTGACTGCGGTTTCGGCGGAAGGGACGTTCCTGGGGTGCAAGACATGCCTGCCAGCGCTCGCGGCAAGCGGGGCCGGGTCGATCGTCAACATCGCATCGGTTGCGGCCATTCGCGGCAATCCGGCAGTATTCGCCTACAGCGCGGCCAAGGGAGCCGTCCTCTCCATGACGCGCAGCCTGATCGTCCATTGCCAGCAGCAAGGCTATCCCGTTCGCGCCAACATGGTTCTGCCTGGCTCTCACGACACGGAGATGGTCCGTCAGGCTTATCATTTTGCTGCACCCGAATTGCGTGAAGCCGCCCGTCGTCATGAGGGCAAGCCGCAGCATGTCGCGGATCTGGTCCTGTTCCTGGTATCCGATGAATCGATCCGGTTGAACGGCGCGGAGATCGTCATCGACAATGGCCGGATCGTGGCCTGATGTCAGGGCGTTCCGCAGCCTTCTGAACCGGGCGTGCTGGCCATGTCGATCGGCTGGATGGCTGGTGGATGCCATTGCGCGTCCACCGCCCGATGTTGGGGTCGATAAAGGCGCATCATCAGCATGAATGGTTCGCGCGGCGCCGGAAGCCAGTTGCTCCGCTTGTCCGCGCCGGGATCTTCATTCTGGATAAGAAGGCCAAGCGAACCATCCCTTCCGTAGACAATGCCCGGCGTCCGGTCGCCTATCGAATAGCGGTTGATGGAGTTGGCCGCCAGAAATCCCTTTTCATAATAGAGCGTGATGGACCAGAAACCGTCCACTGGCGGCAGATCCTGCTTGCGAAAGCAGAGGATATATGTGTTCCGACCGTCAAGCTGTCGTCCCTGCGCATCGAGATGGGCGACCGGATACAGCGCCTCGTCCTTGTCCAGCACATAGATTTGGTCCATCGCCACGGCCGCTCGCAACAGGAAGTCATCGCCAAAGCGGGAGCCCGCATAGCTGGTCGACCATCCGCCAGACATCGTGCCCAGATGGCGTGTCTTCTCCCGAATGATCGCCAGCCCGTCGGCGACGCCATGCTCCATGGCGGCACGCACGGACGGCGACAGCTGCGCGTAGCGAAAGCCATTGTCTATCGTGAGGCCGATCGGACGTAGCGATGCAATCAGGCCAGCATCCTCTTTTGAAACGCGCCAGTCTTCAAGCACCGTGCCGAGGTCGGCGAGAAGCGCCAGTCCCTTGGGCACATCATCCGCCTCACTGGCCAGAATGCGTTGGGATGCAATGGGTGCCTGAACGAGCCGGTTCGGACCCAACCATTGCCGCAGCCTTATCTGGTCCTGCAACCGGTGGACTTTTTGCAGATCCTGCGGTCCATCAACGAGGACGCGGCCCGCCACCATCAGATAGCGCTGCGTGCTGCGAACAATCTGTGCGCCCTTTGGAACATGACCCCGATAATCCGGTCCGACGATGAAAATGGGGGGCAGCTTGCTGCCATGACTGCTCTGGCCAAAGGATGTCAGGGTCGAACTATCAGCCTCGCCGAACTGAAAGACGTAGTAACGATGCTTGAAGTTCGGCGTGTCGAGTTGGAACGGCCCATCTTTCGTGTCCAGAAAGGCGAGGCTGTACAGCGTGTCGTTATTGGGTGCGACGCCAATTCGCGTATCAGGTCCGGCAAGGTCGCGCGCCTGCCCGATCCGGTTGATCGGGGCCGTGGCGACAGTCTTGGGACGCGGCGCTAGGGGGTGGCTGGGCTGGGTTGCCTTCTCCCGCAACTGCGCCGCGCGCACCAGGGGATAGCCCCATATCGTGGCCCGAACGGCCAGCATATAGGGGGCCGTGCTCTCTCCCGCAAATAGCTGCTGCGTATTGGCCGGGCTGGACGGCTGCCCTGCGCAGACCGGCGTGACGATGATATTCATCGCGAGCGCAAGCCACACCGCGAAGGCGCGCAGGGATGGTACGGATATGCTCAAGGCTTCCGAAGATCCGCCGCGTAAAAGCGGCAGGCCCAACCAATACAACCAGCGCCCGCAAGCGAAAACAGGATGACTGTCGCCAGCGCATAACGCAGCGACGTGACCTGCATCCCGTCCGTCGCTGCCAGGTAATCGCTGAGGAATCCCGTCACCGCTGGCCCCAGGCCCAACCCGAACAGGTTGAACACGAGCAATGTCACGGCAGAGGTCAATGCCCGGATACGGGGCGGGACGATGGACTGCGGCACGCCGATGATCGGGCCATAATAGAAGAACATGAGCATCGTCGCGACGAAACCGAACGCCAAGGAAGCTGTAAGCGAGGGAATGAGAAACTGGGCCAGCGCTGCTGGCACCATCAGCAGCATCGCGACAGCGCTGACCCAGATGCGGCCAGAGGGATTGCGCGATCCCGCAGCGTCCGACAGGCGACCACCCAGATAGATGCCAACGCCGCCGCCCAGTCCGTTCATCAGGGCCAGCCAGGACGCAACATCGGCAAGCGGCATGTGATGGACACGCATGTAGAAGGGCGCGGACCAGCTCATCATCGCATATTGGGCAAAGGCGTGGAGCGTGGTGCCAATCAGCATGAAGCGATAGGTCCGCAGTCGCCACAGGAAAAGCATCGCTTCGCCCACGGGAGGCGCGCCATCCGCCTTCGCAGACGCCGCCGATCCGGTGCGCACAGGTTCCTTGACCAGCAGCAACATAAGCGGGGCCAGAGCCACACCCGCAACGCCAATCACACCGAAGGCAAGCCTCCACCCCAATGCCGAGGCGATCCAGCCGCCCGACGCATAGCCGAACATAATCCCCGCCGGAAGCGCCAGCCCCCACAGGGCTAGCGCCGTGACCCGCTTTTCGGGCGGATAATAGTCAGCGATGATGGAATGGGACGCGGGCACTGAACCCGCCTCCCCCAGCGCGACCCCGATGCGGAAGGCGACCAGAGACCCAAAGCCGGTGGCCAGGCCCGAAAGTGCTGTCATCCCGCTCCATGTTGCGAGCGAGGCGGCGATGATGTTGCGGCGATTGATCCGATCTGCCAGGCGCGCGATCGGAAGGGACAGCGTGGCGTAGAACAGCGCGAAGGCAAGGCCGGTGAGCAGTCCAAGCTGGCCGTCGCTCAGCCCAAGTTCACGCTTGATCGGTTCCTGAAGCACCGACAGCACCGTGCGGTCGATATAGTTGAACATGGACACGAGGCCCAGCATGACCAGCATCGTGCGGCGCAGCCTCGCATCGGACGTCGGCGGCGGCACGGTGAGGCCGATGGGAGGGCTGTTCATGCGACTACCTCTTGAAAGGCTTTGTGATTGAAGGGAGGCCCGCACCTGGCGCGCCTCACCGAATTATCGAACATCCCTGTCCAGTGGGCCATCAGAACTTGAAACGAACCCCCGCCGTCAGTGTGCGTCCGGCGACATTGTAGAGCGTGAACAATGTCGGGTAGAGAAGTCCCGGCGCGGCGGCGGCGGCTACCAGCGGGGGCTTGCGATCAAGCAGGTTCGTCGCCGTCACGAACAGCTCCGGCTCCCCGCGGACGTCGAATTTATAGGAAGCCGTCGCGTCGGTATAAAAGACAGGCTTGATCGCCGGCACCGCGTAGAAGGAGGTCGGATCATTCTTCAGGTTGCCGATGGTCACCTTGCCGATCATCTGCTCCTGCACGAAAAGCGTCAGACCACCATTGGTGTAATTGGCGCTGAGCGTCCCCCGGAACTTGGGATAGGCATAACCGGTCTGGCTGTTGACGCCATGGCCCGCATAATCGATCACAGGCGCAATCGAGTTGGTCTGCGTCTTGTAGCGATCCAGATAGTTGGCAAAGGCGCGCAGCGTCAGATCACCTTCGCCCAGCTTGGTGCGATACGACATGGTGATGTCGAGACCGCTGGTGCGCAGGAAACTGATATTCTGTGTAATCAGGCTCACGGAAATCGGATAGTTGGCGGCCGTCCGGTCGCTGAATGGCAGCGGCCGTTCGATCAGGGCGCAAGTGGGCGAGGTGCCGTTAGACGTTTCGCATTCATTGACCACGTCGTTCAGCCCCTGCGTGGCGATGGCGCCCTTGATCTTGAGGTCATAATAATCGACCGAAATGTCAAAGCCAGGCAGGAAACTGGGGCTGAGGACCACGCCCGCGGCGAATGTATCGCCGGTTTCCGGATCAAGGTTGGGATTGCCGCCGCTGAACTGGCGGATCGAACCCGGCGTCCCGGTGTGCGGATCGTTGAAGTTCACCGGCTGGGTCTGAACACCCGCAAACAGCTCGAACAGCGAAGGCGCGCGAATATCGCGTGAGCGCGTGACACGGAACATGATGTCGTTGATCGGCTTGTAGACAGCGCCCACCTTCCAGGTCTTGACGCTTCCGCTGGTGCTATAGTCGGTGATACGGAAGGCACCGTTGAGGCTCAGTTCCTCGGCAAAAGGCTGGCCTTTGAATACCGGAACCTGCGCTTCGGCAAATGCTTCCTTCACGTTGAGTTTGCCAAAGGCCGATCCGACATTGGTGTTGTTGAAACGGGTCTGGCGATTGGCCGGCACGCCACGCAGGCCGGTGAAATCGACAGGCACGGCGGGATCGGAATTGGACGTGAGATCAAGCTTCTGTCGGCGATATTGCGCTCCGATGGCGACCGTGACCGGCCCTGCCGGAAGCTCGAAAATATCGCCACGCGCCGAAACCACGAAATCGTCCGTGCTGTTCATGGCCCGATAGCGCGAAACGCCAAGGACCGTTTGCAGATCGGCGGCAGATGGCGTCCCCGCCCCGAACACATTGAGCGGTGTGCAATTTGGATACAGGCCGGGGTTGGTGAGCGTCACGCGGCATACGATCGAGCCGTTTGGCGCACGCACTGCGTCAAGCGCGGCTGCAAGCTTGGGAACCTCAACCTGCGTCTGTGCAAATTTGGTGACGGATTTGCCATGGGTGTAATCGGCGGTGACGTTCCATCCGCCAAGGTTCCACTCAAGCCCGCTGTTGATCAGATAGGCGTCGGTCGCTTCGCGCGTCGGGATCGGTCCCTGTTCAGCGATGAAGCGGAACATGGCGAACGAATCATTGGGGCCCATCTGGGCTTGCACCGCGGGATTGAGGAAGGCGTTGCCACTGAAGAAGCGGAAGCCGAGCACCGATTGCGCCTGCGTGTCATAGCTGGTGACGCTGCGCGAATAGCTGCCCTGGACATGGGCGGTCAGCGTATCCGTCATGTCATAGGCGATGCGGCCAAAGCCCTGCGTCGTCGTCAGGGGGGCGATCAGCTGGTTGAAGCCGGGGATATAGAGGCCATCGCCGCCGACATTGGTGCCAGGCGTGCCGGTGGGCGTGCCGCGCTGGATCGGTCGCACGGCCCCGCCAGGCAGGAAGATCGAATTCGTGAGCGAGGGGGCCGTGCTCGACGTGATGATGCCATTATTATAGTCATTTGTCGTGAAGCGCAGGTTGGGCAGGAAGGTGAACGGGTTGCCCGCCCGACCCGGCGCCACTGTCGATCCGGGAACCGACCCCACGGCTGCATAGGCGTCATCGCCATAGACGCGCGCGCTGCGATTGATGCCGTCGCTGTCAAAACGCTCGATGGAGGCAAGCACATGACCCCGGTCGCCTGCAAAACTCATGCCCCCAGCGATGCCGATGCGATAGTTGCCCAGATCTCCGCGCGTCGAAACGCCGCGCTGCGCCACGCCCTTCACGCCCGTGAATTTCTTGTCGAGAACGAAGTTGACGGCGCCGCTGACCGCGTCGGACCCATAAACGGCTGAAGCACCGCCGGTCACCACATCGACGCGCTGGATCAGCAGCTGGGGAATAGTGTTGACGTCCACCGCGCCCCGGAAGGTCGTGGGCGGCACGCGAATGCCGTCGAGCAGGATCAGCGCACGGGTCGGGCCAACGCCGCGCAGATTGAGCAGGTTGCCATGCTCGCCGCTATTGCCCTGCAACTGACTGTTGGATTGCGGGCTGACCGAATTGGCGAACTGCGGCAGCTTGTTGATGGCATCTGCCAGATTGGTGGGCGTCGCCTTCTCCAGTTCCGTGGTAGGCGCGACAGTGACGGGCGTAGGCTGGTTATAGCCGTCGCGCACCACGCGCGTTCCGGTGACGATGATGTCTTGCGCGGATGGCGCAGCGGCATCCGCCGCTGGCGTGGCGTTGGCTGCGGTCGCGGCAGATTGCGCATGCGCCGGCGCGACTATCCCGGCAAACGCGCATCCGGAAAGGAGCGCTACTCGGCCTATTTGAAACCTTTTCATCATCATCTCTCCCTCAGATTTGAGCTATTTTGTCTTGCGCCCAGATATTTCTTGTTGCCCCATCACACGGTCAGCCTGCGCCAGCCTCCTGCGCTGCCAGCCAGGCGGCCTTGGCGAGCGGCTCGATCCGCGTGACGATGTCGCTGGCATTGTTTGCGGTCTGCACGCCGTCGCGGGCACGCCCCGCAATCCCTTGCAGGATCGCCGCAACCCGGAACAGGTTGAACGCGCGGTAGAAGGGATGGGTCGGATCGCCCCGAAGACCCGTTCGCTCGCAATAGCGACGGGCATATTCGTCTGCGCTGGGGATGCCGAGCGCGGCGAGATCAGCCCCCTGCAACGTCCCGCGCACATCCACCCCCTCCGGCCTGAACCATTCCATCATATGATAGGTGAGGTCGCCGAGCGGATCGCCGAGCGTGGACAATTCCCAGTCGATGACCGCCAACACCCTGGGCTCGGTCGGATGCACCAGCAGATTATGGAAGGAATAATCTCCATGGATGATCGTGGTGCGTTCGTCGGTGTCCGGGATGGCGTCGGGCAACCATGCGAGCAGCCGGTCCATCTCTGGAATGTCGCGGGTGCGCGATGCCTCATATTGCCGCGACCAGCGGGAAATCTGCCGCGCAAAATAGTTGCCCGGCCTGCCATAGTCGGCAAGCCCAAGCGCCGCGAAATCGACGAGGTGCAGGCGGGCGAGCGTTTCATTGGCCGAATCATAAATGGCGGCGCGCTGGGCACGGTCGAGGCCGGGCATGCGCGGATCCCAGAAACTGCGCCCCGGGACATAGCGCATCACATAGAAGATGCTGCCGATGACATCCTCATCCTCACACAGCAACAGCGGCTCCGCCACCGGCAGCCCGGCTTCATGCAGGACTTTGGTTATCCGATATTCGCGATCCACGGCATGAGCCGACTTCAGCAGGATGCCGGCCGGTTTGCGGCGCAGGACATAGCTGTGATCCGGTGTCGACAGGAGGAAGGTCGGATTGGATTGCCCGCCTTCAAACTGCTGAACCCGCATCGGCCCCGAAAATCCGGCAATCCGGCCAGAAAGATAGGCGGCCAGGCGGGCCTCGTCGAAGGCGCTGTTGACGGCGACATCGACCGTCGAGCCGATCGTCGCGGCAGGCTGCGCGCCGCTCACGCCCCCTTCCCTTCGGCATATTTGGCCAGCTCCATTCGGGCAAGCTGCCGCTCGTGCACCTCGTCCGGCCCATCGGTCAGGCGCACGATGCGGGTATTGGCCCACAATTCCGCCAGACCGAAATCATCACTGACACCGCCGCCTCCATGCGCCTGAATTGCGTCGTCGACGATCTGCTGCGCCATTTTGGGCGCGGCAATCTTGATCATGGCGATCTCCGCGCGCGCGGCCTTGCTGCCGACAACATCCATCTTGTGGGCTGCCTTGAGGCAGAGAAGGCGCGCCATCTCGATCTCGCAGCGCGCTCTGGCGATCCGCTCCTCCCAGACCGAGTGTTCGGCGATCACCTTGCCAAAAGCCCTACGCGACAGGAGGCGGCGGCACATTTTTTCCAGCGCCACTTCCATCGTTGCGATGTTGCGCATCGTGTGGTGAATACGACCGGGACCAAGACGGCCCTGCGCGATTTCAAACCCGCGCCCCTCGCCCAGCAGCATATTTTCCGCCGGGACGCGAACATTGTCCAGCGCCACTTCGAAATGCCCGTGGGGCGCGTGATCATAGCCAAAAACGGGCAAATGGCGCACCAACGTCACACCGGGCGTGTGACGAGGCACGAGGATCATCGACTGCTGCCGATAAGGCGCAGCGTCAGCATCTGTCTTGCCCATGACGATGAAGAAGTCGCAACGCGGATGTCCAGCACCCGACGACCACCATTTCCGGCCATTGATGACGTAATCACTGCCATCCCGGCGAATATCGGTCTGGATATTGCGCGCGTCGGAGGAGGCGACGGCCGGCTCCGTCATCAGGAAGGCGGAGCGGGTTTCCCCATCGCGCAACGGCACCATGAAGCGCTGCTTCTGATCTGCCGTGCCGTAGCGGTGCAGCACCTCGAAATTGCCGGTATCGGGCGCCATGCAGTTGAACACTTCGCTGGCGAAGGAAATCCGCCCCATCAATTCGGCGATCGGGGCATATTCGACATTGGTGAGGCCAACACTGGTGAAAAATTCATCGTCATGCTCAGATGGCGGCATGAAGATATTCCACAGCCCCGCTTGTCGTGCCTTGCCCTTGAGTTCGTCGAAAATCGGCGGAATTTCGGTCCAGCGATCAATCGCGGCGGACTGCTGGTGATAGAGGGGAACGGCAGGAACGATGTGCTCCTCCATGAACGCTCTTACGCGCTCCATCCACTCCCTGGATTTAGGCGATTGTTCGAAATCCACGCATCCACTCCAGATATACCGCCGGATTCGAGCCGGCTCACCCCCTTCTTTAGGACTCACCCGACCGATCGGTCGAGACATAAATAGTCGACCGACTGGTCGGCTGTCAAACTGGTCAGGAGAGAAATTTTCGGTTGACGCCCGACCAGTCGGTCGATCATTTGGATGGCAGGAGAGCATGCGATGACGAATAGCCCATTGATGGATGTCGCCCTGCTGCGGGGCTATGCGCCCTACACGCTGGCTGGCTATGCCAGTTTCCGGTCGGTCATCGAGTCGGATGGCGCGGTTCCCGCGAAACTGAAAGCGCTGTTCGCGACCGTGGCTGCGGTTGATCGCCGCCACCTCACCCTTGCCCGGCAGGAAATGGAACGGGGCGTCGCACTCGGCCTGACGCCGAAGGACGCGACCGCCGGGCTGATCGTGCTCTCCAGCCTTCGCGGCGAAGCGGCGGCACTCGATTTCGCACAGATCATCAGCGACAGCTTTGACAATGTGCAGGCTCCGCAGCCGCAACCATTGCCAAAGGCAGGCCATGGAGAGGCAGAGGCGAATTTCCGCGCCTATTGGGCAGGCGCTATTCCAGCGCCATTGGGCGCCCTGATGCGGCTCGTGCCCGAAGCGGCGGACGCCTATTACCTCATGCGGCGGGGCAGCATCGACGCCAACCCATTGTCCGCCAAATATGGCGAGCTGCTTTTGCTCACCATTCTTGCGGCCGGATACAGTCCGATGGCGGCAACCCATGTGCGCGGCGCGCGCAATGCGGGCGCCAGCGACGAGGAAATTGCCGAGGCGGTGCTTTGTGCCGTCCCATCTGCGGGAATTGCTGCGTGGATGGCGGTGGGGGGGATGCTCGCCCCGCCGGAAGAGGGCGGCATAGCGCGCTGAAACAACCAGTCTTTTTTACATCTTTGCCAAGGAGAAGTTACATGGAACCGGAAAAGGACGTCATCCAATATGAAGTGGCCGATAACGGCATCTGCACGATCTGGCTCAATCGCCCCCATGTGAAGAATTGCGTGAGCCCGCAGCTTCTGCGCGACCTTGAAACGGCGGTGGACAAGGCCGCAGAGGATAATTCGGTCCTGGCCGTCGTATTCCGCGGTCGCGGCAACACCTTCTGCGCGGGTGCCGACCTCGGCCAGCTGGTCGGTCCGGTGCTGCACGAAACCAGCACGTCGCTTCAGCTCGCGATCGATTCGGCGCGCACCTACGACAAGATCTACAACATGAAGAAGCCGACCATCGCCTGCGTCGAAGGCTATGCGGTCGCCGGGGGCTTCGAGCTGTTCATCTCGTGCGATTTCGGCATCGCCGCCGACGACGCCAAGATCGGCGACTTCCACATCCGCCGCGCACTGTTCGGCGGCGCCGGCCCGATCTATCGCCTGCCGCGCTACATCGGCATGCGCAAGTCGAAGGAACTGATGCTGACGGGCAAGCTGCTTTCGGGCAAGGAATGCGTCGAATGGGGCCTGTGCAATGCGTCCGCGCCCAGCGATCAGCTTGAGCAGTTGATCCAGGATTTCTGCGCTCCGCTGATCGACAAGAGCCCCTTCTGCATGTGGATGACCAAGATGGCGGTGAACCGCGGTATGGACGCCGACACCAACTCCCTCATCACGCTGGAAACCATGACCTGCAACGTGGTGCACCATTCGGCCGATGCGAAGGAAGGCGTCGCGGCGTTCCTCGAAAAGCGCCAGCCGGTCTGGACGGGCAAATAAGCCATGGCGGTCAGCATGGTCGTCCTGGCCAGCCGGCCGCAGGACTGGACTCACGAACAGTTCACCACCTGGTGGCGTGGGCCGCACGCCGACGCCGCCAGGGTTCTGCCCGGCCTTATCGCCTATCGGCATGGAGCGGTGACAAAGGATTATGACAGTCCGGAAGCGCCGGGCTGGGACGGCCATGCCGTGCTGACCTTCGCTGACCAGGCGGCGCTGGACATCGCCTTTGCCTCGCCGGAATGGAAAGCGGCGACAGCGCAGACCAGGGGCATGGGCGGTCGGCGGATCATCCTGATCACCGACGAAATCGATCTGCTTGCCGGAGGTGATCATGACTGACTGGAAACCCGGCTTCGCCGCCGCTCAGTTCCGTCTCGACGGCAAACGTGCGCTCATAACCGGCGGACGCGGGGCGCTCGCCGAAGCGATGGCCGCGACACTGGCCGATCTGGGCTGCGCCGTCGCGCTGGCATCACGGACGGAGGCGGATTGCGCCGATCTGGCGGCAGGGATAGCGGATCGCTTCGGAGTGCCAGCCGCAGGCCTGGCTTGCAATATCGCCGACGAAGCGTCCGTCGAGGCCACAATCGCCGGAACGGTAGAGCGGTTGGGGGGGCTCGACATCCTCATCAACAATGCCGGCGCATCCTGGTGGGGTCTGCCGCAGGACATTCCGCTCAAGGGCTGGCAAAAGGTGATGGACGTCAACGTGACCGGCACCTTCCTGGCCTGCCGTCATGCTGCGCGCCACATGATCGCCCAGGGCGGCGGGGCGATCGTCAATATCGCATCGGTTGGCGCCTTCCTGTCTTATCAGCCGGACGCGGGACAGGTCGTCCCCTACACCACCAGCAAGGCGGCGATCGTTCACCTGACCAGCGACCTGGCCGCTCAATGGGCCGGGCACAATATTCGGGTGAATGCCATCGCCCCCGGATCGATCGAAACGGGCATGACGGAAACGCTGGACCCCGCCATTCAGGAAAAAACGCGGGCTGGCATATTGATGCGCCGCTTTGGCCGCCCCGACGAGGTGGCTGGCACGCTGGCGCTGCTGGCGTCCGATGCGGGCAGCTTCATCACTGGTCAAACCTTCCTCGTTGATGGAGGGCAATCCCTTGCCTGAAGAACAACGCCATCCAACGTTTCAATGGAACGCCGAGCGGCTCTGGCCGCAGTTCGCGCGCCTTGCCGACGCTGAACCGGACGCGCTCGCGCTGGCCGATTGCAACGACCGTTTATGGAGCCGGGCCGAATTGCGCGCGCAAGCGGTGGACATTGCAGCGCGGCTCAGGTCTGTGGGGGTAGAGCCGGGCGACCGCGTCCTCGTGACCGGGCACAAGAGCCCGGCGACGATTGCCACGGCGCTTGCCGTATCATCGCTGTGCGCCACATTCTGCCCGGTATCGCCAAAGCTAGGCGCGGGCGATCTTGCCGTGCTCGAACCCTTGCTCGGTCATGCTGCCAAGGTCAGCGGCGCCGACGACGCCTTGCCCGAAGTTACTGCCGGGACAGGCACACGGTCGCGTGATCCGCGCGACGCCGATGCCGCACTCATCGGCTTCACCTCCGGCAGCACCGGCGTTCCCAAGGGCGTGATGCACGGCCCGGAAGCGCTCAACTATGCGACTCGCGCCTGCGCGGCCATAGCCGGCCTTGATCCTCGCGACGCGATATTGGGCATTGTCCCGCTCGACAGCGCCCCCGGCTTCACTTTCACGGCGCATTTCGCGCTGTCATTGGGACATCCGCTCGTGCTGGTGGACCCATGGGTGCCAGCCGAAGCACTTCGGCGAGCCGAACGCTACGGATGTGGCTGGGCCATTGCCGTCCCGACCCACCTATTCACGATGGTGGAAGCAGCCCGCCTCGGCGAATGGAGCGGTCGCCTTCCCCTCCGCGCCATGGCTGTGGGGGGCAGCGCGATGACTCCGGAACTGATCGCTGACGCCGATCGGCTGCTGGGGCTCAAGGCGCTGCGCATGTTCGGCATGTCGGAATGCATGGGCCATGCCTCGACCAGCCCCACGGACCCGCTGGAGCGCCGCCAGCTTTTTGACGGCATCCCCTTTCCCGACACGCAGGAAGAGGCATTCGATCCCGACATGAAGGTGCTGCCTAGGGGCAGTCGGGGGCAGGCAGGCGTCCGCGGGCCATCCCTTTTCCTGGGCTATGCGCAGGGCTTGGGCGCCGGGCAGGAGCGTATGACGCCGGATGGCTTCTACCTGACCGGGGACGAAATCATCCGCGATGAAGAAGGCTTCGTCCGGGTGGTCGGCCGGATCAAGGACCAGATCATCCGGGGCGGCTTCAATATCGACCCTGCCGAGGTGGAGGCTGCGCTGTTGCGACACCCCGCCATTGCCGAGGTCGCGGTGGTCGCGGTGCCCGAGCGCAAGCTGGGCGAGCAGGCCTGCGCGGTCTGCCGCCTCAGGGTACAAGGCAGCGGCATGGACCTGCCTGCACTGCTGGACCATCTTTCGCAGCAAGGCCTTTCCCGCAAGAAATGGCCTGAACATCTGGTGCTGGTCGAGGAAATGGCGGTGACCGCCACCGGCAAGCTCGACAAGAAGGCAATGGCCGCCATTGCCGTGGAAGAGGTCGCCCGCCGGCGCGCCGCACCACCCGCCACACAGGACGCATGACATGAACCAGACCGCCAGCAGCGTCGTCACGGACGGCATTGCGCTCATCACGCCGGACAATCCGCCGGTGAACGCCTTGTCAGCCCCCCTGCGGCAAGCATTGCAGTCTGAACTCGATCGGGCGTTCCGCGATGATCAGGTGCATGCGATCATGCTGATATGCGCGGGGCGCACCTTCATCGCCGGCGCGGACATCACCGAATTCGGCCAACCCTGGCAGTCGCCATCCTTACCGGACCTGTGCGCCATGCTCGACGCTGCGCCCAAGCCTGTTGTTACCGCCATTCACGGCACTGCGCTGGGCGGGGGTTTTGAACTGGCGCTCGCCTGCCACTATCGCGTCGTCGCAGCAAGTGCGCGCGTAGGCCTGCCCGAAGTCAATCTTGGCCTGCTTCCCGGCGCAGGCGGAACCCAGCGCGTACCAAGGGTCGTCGGCGCTAAGGCCGCGTTGGACATCGTCACATCGGGTCGCCAGATCAAGGCGAAAGAGGCGCTGTCGCTCGGTCTGGTGGACGCGATCGCCGATGATCCATCGCTTCAATCCGAAGCGCTGGCCTTTGCCCGGCGCGTGGTGGCGGATGGCGCGGCGAAACCGCGGATCAGAGATCGGACCGATGCCATCGAAGGCGACCGGAACGCCCCGGAACTCTTCACGACTTTCGCAACGACGAACGCGCGCCGGTTCAAGGGTTTTCCCGCGCCTGGCGCGATCATAGAGGCCGTGCAGGCGGCGGTGATGCTTGATTTCGATGATGGCCTGGCAAAGGAAGCAGCCTTGTTCGAGCAGCTGGTCGCCAGCCCCGAATCCGCCGCCCAGCGCCATGTCTTCTTCGCCGAGCGTGAGGCGGCACGGGTGCCGGACATAGGGCCGGAGACGACAGCGATCGATATAGCGGCGGTTGGCGTTATCGGCGCAGGCACCATGGGCGGCGGCATCACGATGAATTTCCTGAATGCCGGCATCCCGGTGACGCTGGTCGAAACCAGCCAGGAGGCGCTGGATCGCGGGATCGCCACGATCCGCCGCAACTATGAGGCAACCGCCAGCAAGGGGCGAATGACCGGCCAGCAGGTCGAGCAGCGCATGGCGCTGATTTCGCCCAGCCTGGAGCTTGGCGCGCTTGCCCATGCCGACCTTGTCATCGAAGCCGTCTATGAGAGCATGGACGTCAAGACCGATATTTTCGCGCGGCTCGACCGGATTGCCAAACCGGGTGCGATCCTAGCGTCCAACACATCCTTCCTCAATCTTGATCGCATCGCGGCAGCGACCAGTAGGCCCGAATGGGTCGTGGGGCTCCATTTCTTCTCACCCGCCAATGTCATGCGCCTGCTGGAAGTCGTGCGCGGCGCCGCCACCGCAAAGCCCGTGGTCGCGACAGCGATGCGGCTCGCCAAGCGGATCGGCAAGGTCGCCGTTCTCAGCGGCGTGTGTGACGGCTTCATCGCAAACCGGTTGCTCGCGCCCCGCGGGACACAAGCCGAAGCGATGATGCTGGAAGGCACGCCCATTGAAGCGATCGACCGCGTGTTGGTCGATTATGGCTTCGCCATGGGGCATTTCCAGATGATGGATCTGGTGGGGCTCGATGTTATCGGCCGGAACGCGACCGAACGCACCGTCATGGGCGATCTGGTCGCCGCCGGTCGGCTGGGCCAGAAGCGCGGCGCGGGCTATTATGATTATGATGAGAAGCGGCGCCCCCATGCGTCGGACCTGACTGCAACCTTGATCAGGGACGTTGCGGCGGCAAGATCCGTTGCGCACAGTCCAACGGTGGGGGATGAGGCCATTCTGGCGCGCCTGCTCTATCCGGTCGTCAACGAGGGTGCGAGAATATTGGAAGAAGGCATCGCGCTGCGGGCATCCGACATCGATATAGCAGCGGTGCTCGGCTATAATTGGCCGGTCTATCGTGGCGGGCCGCTCTTCTGGGCCGATCAGGTCGGGCTGGGCAAGATCGTGGCGGACATGCGTCGGCTTGAGGTGCTGCATGGCGAAACCTTCCGCCCGGCTCCGCTGCTGGTGCGACTGGCGGAGGGGGACAAACGGTTCGGCGACCGGTGATGAGCCTCAATCGCTCCTGGCTATTGGCGCGCAGGCCTGAAGGTGCGGTGCAGACGGACGATTTTGCCTATCACGAGGAGGCATTTGAAGCGCCCAGGCTGGACAAGGGAGAGATTCTTGTCCGTACGCGGATCATTTCCTGCGCCCCCACGATCCGCAACTGGTTGAATCCGCCCGAACGCAGCTATCGCGGTGCGATCGGCATCGGTGAACCGATCAAGGGCATGGCAGCGGTTGAAGTGCTGGCGTCGCGTCATGCGCGGTTTGAAGCCGGACAATGGGCCACGGCCGTGGCGCCCTGGCAGGATTATGCAGTCCTGCGCCCCGATGCGGCAGTCGTCCCGGTCACGCCTATCGAGGCGTGGATGGACCCGGTCGACGCCATGACACTATATTCGCCGAACAGCCTGACCGCCTATTTCGGTCTTTTTTCGGTGGGAGAGCCAAAGCCCGGCATGACCGTCCTTGTGTCCGGTGCAGCCGGGTCGGTCGGGGCGATGGTGTGCCAGATGGCTCGCATCGCAGGCTGCCGGGTCATTGCAGTTGCCGGAGGTCCGGAGAAATGTCGCTGGCTGGAAGAGGAAGTCGGCGCAGACATCGCGATCGACTATCGCTCGACGGACTTTTCAGCGGCTTTGAAGGACGCCACGCCTGCCGGCGTAAACATCTTTTTCGATAATGTAGGCGGGGACGTGATGCATGCCGCCATCGGCAGAATGGCGCCACATGGCCGCGTCGTGCTGTGCGGACAATTGTCCGCTTATGATTCGAACAGCCCGGCTGCTGGCCCCAGGGATATGATGAAGCTGGTCTATGGACGGATCAGGATACAGGGCTTTGTCGTTGGCGACTATGCTGACGAATATGCGTCCGCGATAGCCGCCATACGCCAGTGGGAGGCAGAAGGGCGCCTACGCAATCGTTATGATATGCGGGACGGGTTCCATCATATACCCGACGCCTTCGTCGATATCTTCCAGGGACGAAATTCCGGAACACTGATCGTCCGAATCTAGGTGTTTAGACCCCTCTACAGAGCCTACAATCATTCCCACTCGATCGTGCCCGGCGGCTTCGACGTATAGTCATAGACCACGCGGTTGATGCCCTTGACCTCATTGATGATCCGGGTCGCCACGCGGCTGAGGAAAGCTGCATCGAACGGATAGATGTCCGCCGTCATGCCATCGGTCGAGGTGACGGCGCGCAGGGCGCAGACGCTGTCATAGGTGCGCAGGTCGCCCATCACGCCAACGGTGCGGACGGGCAGCAGCACGGCGAAGGCCTGCCAGATCGCGTCATAGAGCCCCGCATTGCGGATTTCCTCCAGATAGACCGCGTCCGCCTTGCGCAATATGTCGCAGCGTTCCTTGGTCACTTCGCCGGGGATGCGGATGGCAAGGCCAGGGCCGGGGAACGGATGGCGACCCACGAAAATCTCGGGCAGGCCCAGTTCCCGGCCCAGCACGCGCACTTCATCCTTGAACAGTTCGCGCAACGGCTCGACCAGCTTCATGTTCATGCGTTCGGGCAGGCCGCCGACATTATGGTGCGACTTGATCGTGACGCTGGGGCCACCGGTGAAGCTGACGCTTTCGATCACGTCGGGATAGAGCGTGCCCTGCGCCAGGAAATCCGCCCCGCCGATCTTTGCGGCCTCTTCCTCAAACACGGCGATGAATTCGCCGCCAATGAACTTGCGCTTCTTTTCAGGGTCGGTGAGGCCAGCCAGGCCGCCCAGAAAGCGATCCTCCGCATTCACATGGACCAGTTTGATGCCATAATGTTCGCGGAACAGGGTAACGACCTGCTCGGCCTCGCCCAGCCGCATCAGGCCATGGTCGACGAACACGCATGTCAGTTGGTCGCCGATCGCTTCGTGGATCAACACCGCCGCGACGGCGCTGTCGACACCGCCGGACAGGCCGCAAATCACCCGGCCAGAGCCAACCTGCGCGCGAATATCGGCGATCTTGGTCGCGCGAAACTCCGCCATGGTCCAGTCGCCCGCCAAGCCGCAGACATGACGGACGAAATTGGCGAGCAGCTTGCCGCCATCGGGGGTATGGACGACTTCGGGATGGAATTGGGTCGCATAAAAGCGCCGGGCTTCGTTGGCGGTGACGGCGAAGGGCGCACCCTCGCTGGTGGCGACGACCTCAAAGCCGTCGGCCAATTGCGTCACCTTGTCGCCATGGCTCATCCACACCTGATGCTTTTCGCCCGGCGCCCAAAGACCGTCGAACAAAGCGCAGGGCTTTTTCACCTCGATGAAGGCGCGGCCAAACTCGCCGCTCTCCCCGCCTTCGACATTGCCGCCCAGCTGCTGCATCATCGTCTGCTGACCATAGCAGATGCCCAGCACCGGAACGCCCGCGTCGAATATCGCCTGCGGTGCGCGGGGACTGTCATCCCACATGACTGAAGAAGGGCCGCCCGACAGGATGACGCCCTTGGGCTGCATCCGGGCGAAGGCTTGTTCGGCGCTGTTGAAGGGGGCGATTTCGGAATAGACCCCGGCTTCGCGCACGCGCCGAGCGATGAGCTGGGTCACCTGGCTGCCGAAGTCCACGATAAGGATGGAATCCTGAAGGGGCAGCGTCATCGAATCGCCTTTATATCGAGCGGTGGAAGGGATTCGCGCCCGGTTAGTCGCCCCGCCCCGATATGTCCAGTTTTCGCGACCTATACGGCATCGGCATCCAGCCCACGGCCCGCCGCCCAGCCCAGCAACGCCGCACTGCCCAGCACCGCCGCCGCAATCAGGAAGGCGCTGCCGATGAAGGGCAGGGTCGGATTGCCGCCAACCGACAGCGCGTAAATGCCGCCGAAGAAGAGGGGCGATACGATACCTGCAATACTGCCCACACTGTTGTTCGCGCCCTGCAACTGGCCCTGTTCGGATTCGGATACGCGCTGCGTCATCAGCGACTGGATCGTCGGCATTGCCAGCCCCCACAGCGCATTGGGCAGCATCGCGGCGACAAACAGCCAGCCGGTCGGCGCGAGCCCCATGCAGGCGATGCCGACCGCACCGAAGGCCAGGCCCGTCACCATCGTCGTCCGGTCACCCAGCCGCTTGACCACGGGACCGACCAGAAAGCCCTGCACGCCCATGTCGAGCAAACCGACCAAGGCGAGCAGGCTGCCGACCTGCCACGCGCCCCAGCCATAACGATCCCCGGCATAGAGGACGAACACGGCGGAGAAGAGATGGTGGGCGAAATAGAGCAGGAAATTGACGATCGCCAGGCTCGACAGTTCCGGGTGAGACCGCAAAAGGGTGAGCGCGCCGAATGGGTTGGCGCGGGCCCATGAAAAGGCCATCCGCTTTTCCTGCGGGAGCGATTCGGGCAGGACGACCAGACCATAAAGGAATGCCAGTCCCGACAGGCCAGCCGCCGCCCAAAAGGGCGCGCGCAGCGAAATCTCGCCCAATATGCCGCCCAGCAGTGGCCCGGCAACAAAGCCGCCGCTGAATGCCGCCCCGATCAGCCCATAGCCGCGCGCGCGATCTTCAGGTCGGGTGATGTCGGCCATATAGGCAAACACGGAGGTGAAGCTGGACGAGGTGACCCCCGCCAATATCCGCCCCAGAGCCAGCCACCATAGATTGGGCGCGACGGCCATCAGCACATAATCGAGCGCCAGACCGCACACTGATAGCAGAATCACGGGCCGCCGCCCGAAACGGTCGGACAAGGACCCGATAATCGGCGAGCAGATGAACTGCATCCCCGCCCATAGCGCTACAAACAGGCCATTCCACAGGCCGGCCGCGCTGCTGGAGCCGGACAGGGATTCGATCAGTTGCGGCAGCACCGGGATGACGATTCCCATCGACATGACATCGAGCAGCGCCGTCACCAGGATGAAGGCGATGGCCGCATTGCGGCGGGGAAGGAAAGGAGCGGGCATGGGCAACCGCCTAGAGCGGATGGACAGTCATGCCAAGCGGTCGGTGCGCGGCAACGGCCCCAGCCAGAGGCTCCACGCCAGCAACAGCAGGCACCAGCCGCAAGCCACCCACAAAGCGCCAAGGTCCATCCGCCCAAACAGCAAAGCCCCGGCCACTGCGCCTGCGACAAGACCCAGCCAGAGCAACAGATGGGGCAGCCAGCCAAACGCCGGGCCACCGGTCACGGCACTGGCCAACGCCTGTCCGAGCTTCACCAGTGCGCCGGTCATATAGGTGACGCCAATGCTCACCTCGCCATCGCGCTGGAACATATTGTTCACAGCGCCCATAGCCGCCGCCATCAGCAAGGTCAGACCATCCCCGACCGATCCGGCCAGCGATGCCGCGATGGTCAACAACGCCAGCACCAGTGCCAGTACGGCTTGCTTGCGCCACCGTCCGGCCATCCGCGCCAGGAGCGCGCCGACAAATACCCCGCCGACAAAAGCGCCGATCAGCCCGGCGGCCGTCCATGCCAGCGTCGGCTTTGTCGCGATGCCGACTGCCATTCGGGTCGAATTGCCGCTCATGAACGACACGAAGAGCCCGCCCAGTTTGAGCAGACCCAACGCATCGACCATCCCTGCAAGCGCCGCCAGGCCAAAAGCCAGGACATGGCGCGACGGAGGGTGACGACGCACGGCGGCGCCTTATCGCATCACGACATCGCGGCTCAGATAGACCTCCGCGACGCGGCCATCCTTGATCGTGCAGGTGAAGCGGCGGGTCGTGCCGGTCGGGGCGCGATAATTGGCGCGCGATTCGACTTCTCCGTCGATATTATACCCGCCTTGGGCGGCGCGCGGCTCGTCGATGCGCCGCACCTCGGCATAGCCGCCATTCTGGTCCTGCGCTTCATCGCGCGCGGCGACGGCGCAGGCGTCCGTCATCTGATCCTGATCGCCATAGGCGGCGGCGACATCGGAGAAATCATCGTCGCGCCGGACATCCGCGCCATAATCCGTACCATCGACCGGCGGGGGAGCCGCGGCGTCACTATTGCGCGCTGCCTTCTTGTCCTTCGACATGGAAGAGGCAACGATCGCCACCGCACCGATCAGCGCTGCAACCCCGACGGCATCGCCGAAGCCGAAGCCATTGCCGCGATCGCGATGGTGATGATGGCCCCAATTGCGGTCATAGCGCGGACGCGCCTGCGCCGGACCTATGCTGCCAACCAGCAGCGCCAGTCCAACCAGCGATCCTGTCATCCAGCGCGTCTTGCCCATGCCTGTGTCTCCTGCGATCAAACGGTATCTATCCGCGTCCGGCTGTCGCGCGGCTGAACGATTATTGCGGATCATCCCTGATCTGCAAACCCGTGAATGAGGCCAGAAAGGCATAGCTGTCGGCATATTCGTCGATCAGCTTGTCGATCGGCTTGCCAGCGCCATGGCCGGCGCGGCTTTCGACCCGCAGCAGTCGGGGCTTGCTGCCCACATTGGCGGCCTGCAAGGCGGCGGCATATTTGAAACTGTGGGCGGGCACGACCCGGTCGTCAGTATCGGCGGTGGTAACGAGGATCGCGGGATAATCCTTACCCGACAGGATATTGTGATAGGGCGAATAGCCGTAGAGCAGCGGAAAATCCTCCGCCCGTGCGGGCGATCCATAATCGTCCACCCAGTAACGCCCGGCGGTGAAGCGGTCAAAGCGCAGCATGTCCATCACGCCCACGGCTGGCAGGGCGGCAGCGAACAGGTCGGGACGCTGGTTGACTACCGCACCAACCAGCAGGCCGCCATTGGATCGCCCCTCGATCGCCAGTCCATCCGGCGTGGTATAGCCATTGGCCTTCAGATATTCGGCCGCAGCGATGAAATCGTCGAACACATTCTGCTTGTTGGGGCCACGGCCAGCCTCATGCCATGCCTTGCCGAATTCACCGCCGCCGCGCAGATTGGCGATGGCATAAGCCCCGCCCTGTTCCAGCCAGGCCAGCCGCGTCGCCGAATAGCCCGGCGTCAGGCTGATGTTGAAGCCGCCATAGCCATAAAGGATCGTCGGCGCCGCGATCGCCCGGTCCGCCAGCACCTTTTTGCGGATCACGGTCATGGGCACGCGGGTGCCGTCCTTTGACAGATAGCTGATCTGTTCCATCCCGAATTCATCCGGATTGAAGGGCAGGTCGGGCTGGGCGAACAACTGGCTTTGCAGGGTGGATGTGTCGAAGCGATAGATGCTGGACGGGGTGGTGAAGCCAGAAAAGCTGAAAAACGTCTCCGGGTCGCCATCGCGCCCACCAAAACCCGCCGCAGTCCCCATGCCGGGCAAGGGCACGTCGCCCACCTTGCGCCCATCCAGTTCGACCAGTTCCGCAATCGTTTCGGCCTGCGTCATATAGGCCAGGATCAGTCGGCTGCCGACCAGCGAGCCGCCCGCCAGCGTATCGGCGCGTTCGGCCACGACCTGTTGCGGCCTGCGCCGGGGCTGCGCCGCATCGAGCGTCACGACTTTCAGATGGGGCGCATGATCATCGGTGATGAAATAGAGGGTCGACCCCCGACTCCCAATCAGCCGCCAATCCTGTAGCGGCCCCTTCACCAGCCGCCGAGGCTTAACCGGCCCGCCGTCCAGCGCCGCGACATGGATTTCACGGCGCGGGTCGATCCCCTGAAACGAACTGATCACCAGCCAGCGCCCGTCGTTGGTGACCTGCGCGGTATGGCTCAGTTTCGGCCGGTCTGGCGTGGCGTAGATCAGTTGATCCTGCGCCTGCGCGGTGCCGACGCGATGATAGAAAAGCTGCTGATCTTCATTGGCGGCCCTGAAAGCCGTATCTCCCTGCGGCGCAGGGTAGCGGGAATAGAAGAAGCCCTGGCCACGTCCGTCCCAGGCCAGGGTCGAAAATTTGACCCAGTCGATCCGGTCGTCGAGCACCTTCCCCGTATCGACATCCAGCAAACGCAGGGTCCGCCAATCGCTGCCCGCTTCCTGCACCGCAAAGGCCAGAGTCCGGCCGTCCGGCGAGGGAGCCCATTCGGCCAATGCGCTCGCACCATCCTTGGCCCAATCATTGGGATCGATCAGCAACCGCTGCGGGCCGTCCAGCCCTTCACGCACGTAGAGCGGGGTCTGGTTTTGCAGCCCCTTGTTATAACCGTAGAAATAGCGCCCGCCTGCCTTGCGCGGGACGGTGTAGCGCCCGTGCGACAGCAACGCCTGCATCCGCGCTTTCAGCGCCGCCCGGCCCGGCAGGCCGTCGATATAGCGGCGGGTCAGTGCATTTTCCTGCGCCACCCAGTCGCGCACGGCCGGGTCCGCACGCAAATCATTTTCCAGCCAGCGATAGGGATCGGCGACCTTTACCCCGAAATGATCCTCGACCAGATCAAGACGCCTGGCGATGGGGTAGCGCAAGCCCTGCCCGGCCGCGTCGATGGCGACCGTCTCCGGCCCCGCAACGACCGGGCTGGCCGCCAGCAGCAGCGGCAGCAGGAACAGGCGGGCCGTTGCGCGCATCCTCTTTTTCGTCTCTTTTTAACCAGAACAGGCCGTGGCTCCTAAAGAGCCACGGCCTGTCGGTAAAGCATCCAGTCCTCCCTGGGAGGACCGCACTCAATCAGGCAGCTTCATATTCATCTTCGTCGGCGGTCTGCACCGGGCCGCTATCCTGCCCCTTGGCGCTGACGTCGCGGTCGACCAGTTCGATGATCGCAATCGGCGCGGCGTCCGACGCGCGGATGCCAGCCTTGATCACGCGGGTGTAACCGCCGTTACGATCCTTGTAGCGTTCGGCCAGAACCTCGAACAGCTTGGCCAGCTGGGCATCGTCCTTCAGGCGAGCATCGGCCAGGCGACGGTTGGACAGGCCACCCTTTTTCGCCAGCGTGATCAGCTTTTCCACATAGGGGCGCAGTTCCTTCGCCTTGGGCGTGGTGGTCAGAATCTGCTCATGCTTGATCAGCGAAGCGGCAAGGTTGCGGAGCAGCGCGACGCGGTGACCGGTAGCGCGCTGAAGACGACGTTGACCCATTCTGTGACGCATAGTTCATTCCTTCGTTCGTTAAGGGCCCGTTTCAGGTAGCCCAGACCAGGCGGTGACGTGGCCGCCATTTGTTCGTCATTCCCGCGAAGGCGGGAACCCATCTCCGACCCCATCCCCAGGCACAAGACCGGGAGATGGGTACCCGCCTTCGCGGGAATGACGGAGCTTTTTAGCCCAGCAGCTCTTGTTCGAGCTTCTTGGCCATTTCCTCGATATTTTCAGGCGGCCATCCGGGGATGTCCATGCCGAGGCGCAGACCCATGGACGACAGCACTTCCTTGATTTCGTTCAGCGACTTGCGACCGAAATTGGGCGTACGCAGCATCTCGGCTTCGGTCTTCTGGACCAGATCGCCGATATAGATGATGTTGTCGTTCTTGAGGCAGTTGGCGCTGCGGACCGACAGTTCCAGCTCGTCCACCTTCTTGAGAAGGTAGCGGTTGATCTGGTTGGTGTCGCTTTCGCCTTCCGACGCCGATGCGACCGCATGGCCACCCTGCGAAGGCGCGGCGGTGGGCAGCGCGTCCTCGAAATGGACGAACAGCTGGAGCTGGTCCTGCAGGATGCGCGCGGCAAAGGCGACCGCATCCTCCGGCGTGACGGTGCCGTCGGTTTCGACGGTCAGCGACAGCTTGTCATAGTCCAGTTCCTGGCCGACGCGGGTATTGTCCACCTTGTAGGCGACCTGACGGACCGGCGAGTAGAGCGCGTCGATTGGAATGAGGCCGATCGGCGCGTCTGCGGGACGGTTGGCGACGGCGGGGACATAGCCCTTGCCGACATCAGCGGTCAGTTCCATGTTCAGCGTCGCGCCCTGGTCGAGGTGACAGATCACCAGGTCCGGGTTCATCACTTCGATGTCGCCGACGACGCTGATGTCGCCAGCCTTGACCACGGCAGGACCGGTAGCCGACAGCTGAAGCCGCTTGGGACCATCGCCTTCCATCCGCAGGGCGACCTGCTTGATGTTGAGGACGATGTCGGTGACATCTTCACGCACGCCAGCGAGCGACGAGAATTCATGCAGGACGTTCTCGATCTTGATCGAGGTGACCGCCGCGCCCTGAAGCGAGGAAAGAAGAACCCGGCGTAGCGCGTTGCCAAGCGTCAAGCCGAAACCGCGCTCCAGCGGCTCGGCAACGAAGGTCGCCTTGCGCTTACCGTCGCTGGTTGGCTTGATTTCCAGCGCGTTGGGCTTCTTCAATTCCTGCCAGTTCTTCATGTTGACAGTCATGTACTTCCCCTGGGGATGTGGCCGAAACGCTTATGATCCTGGACCCGACAGGACGTTGCGGCCGATGCAGACGGGTAACGGGCGGCGCGTCCGCCGCCCGCCATATCGCTCAGCCGAATTTAGACGCGGCGGCGCTTGGACGGACGCACACCGTTGTGCGGGATCGGCGTTACGTCGCGGATCGAGGTGATGTGGAAACCGACGGCCTGAAGGGCGCGCAGGGCCGACTCACGACCTGAACCGGGACCCTTGACTTCGACTTCCAGCGTGCGGACGCCATGTTCGGCGGCCTTGCGACCGGCATCTTCCGCGCACACCTGAGCGGCGTAGGGGGTCGATTTGCGGCTGCCCTTGAAGCCCATCATGCCAGCCGAGGACCACGAAATCGCGTTGCCCTGGGCATCGGTGATGGTCACCATGGTGTTGTTGAAGCTGGCGTTGACATGTGCCACGCCGGCCGAGATGTTCTTGCGCTCACGGCGCTTAATGCGCTGGGGTTCGCGTGCCATTTTGCTCTATCCTACTCGAAATACTGACAAAAGAAGTCGGGAGGGCAAGGCCGCAAGGCCCGCCCTCTGGCGCTTACTTCTTCTTACCGGCGATCGCCTTGGCCTTGCCCTTGCGGGTGCGGGCATTGGTGTGCGTGCGCTGGCCGCGAACCGGCAGCCCCTTACGATGACGCAGGCCGCGATAGCAGGCCAGGTCCATCAGGCGCTTGATGTTCATCGCGGTGTTGCGGCGAAGATCGCCCTCGACGGTCAGGTCAGCGTCGATCGTTTCACGGATCTGGAGCACTTCGGCGTCCGACAGGTCCTGCACGCGACGGCTGTGGTCGATGCCCAGCTTGTCGGCGATGTCTACGGCGGTCTTACGACCGATGCCGTGAATGTAGGTGAGCGCGATGATTACGCGCTTGTTGGTCGGGATGTTAACACCCGCAATACGTGCCATGGTCAATTAATCTCCTGCTCCACGGGGCGATTGGCGTCACCCCATCTCAAAGCGTCAGGGCCGCGACCCCATGGCGTGGGACCGCAACCAATGTATAGCCCCGGACGCAAAAAAGACGGCCAGTGCGCGAAGCACTGCCGCTCACCAGCGTGTCGGGATGTGCGCGCCCTAGCGATTCGGCCGGACGGTGTCAATATCGGCGCGGCAAGCAAACGCGTCGGCCCGGCCTGCCCCCGCGGCTCTTCCGCTCATCCTTTTCCAGTTGAGCCGCCTGCGCCGGGCGGGCATGGGAGGGCGATGCGCTTTACCACCCACCTTGCCCTCGCCGCACCCTTCCTCATCCTGCTCGGCTCGTGCGTCGGCCCTGCAACGCGCCCGGCCAGTCCTGCCCCCGCGCCCGCCCCGCGACCGGCCCAGGCGTCCGCGCCGGTCCGACCCGTCGCCCCCGCCGCGCCATTGGCCAGCGACCGGCAATATCGCCCCACCGCGCCGGGGGATTGGCGCTGGCAATCCGACGCAGCCATGTCGATCGCCCGTTTCGGTCCGACCGCGGCCGACCCCCGCCTTACCATCCGCTGCGATCGGGCGGCGCGCCGAATCAGCATTATTCGCGCAGGCGCGGGGCAAGGGACGATGACGCTGCGAACCAGCTATGGTGCGACCAGCTGGCCCGCGACAGCCACCACAGCCCCCGTGCCGCAGACGATAGCGGTGCGGGCCGCTGCCGATACCGCGCTGGATCAGATGGCCTACAGCCGGGGCAAATTCGCGATCGAGGTGATGGGACTGGAACCGCTTATCGTACCGGCATGGCCGGAAGTGTCACGTGTGATCGAGGATTGCAGGGGATAGCGACGCGACGCCGGGATTGAGGACGCGAAAGTATGATTCGAAAAAAGAATAATACAAGTCTTGATCATGCCTTCCGTCTGATTCACATTCCATCCCGTGGCCGCACGAAGCGCAGTCGAAGTCGGCCATAACGGGCTTCAACATAGCGAAAGGAGGTGATCCGATGTCTCATGGTTCAGCAATGGGGTCGGTCAAGTCCATTCGGGGAACGCGCCGCTGAGCGACGCCATGCCGTCGATCTCCCTCCACATCGCGAGATAAAGCGCGCCGACATACAGGCCGTCTCCCGGTGGAGAAGATAGCGCGACCTTCGTTTCCCCTGGGCGGCACTTCCGGCCGCTGACCATGCACATGATGGGCCGTCGGGCTTTGACCCGGCGGCCCCTCTCATTTGCGTTTCTCGCCGCCGCGATTCCTTTCTTTCCTCACAATCGACTTGCCATGCTCCATATATCCATTAATCCGGATATATGGAAAACGAATCCGCCATCGCGGCTTTAGCCGCCCTCGCACAGTCCACGCGGCTCGACAGTTTCAGGTTGCTCGTCCGCCACGAGCCCGATGGCCTGCCCGCCGGGGAAATCGCCCGGCTGGTCGGGGTCCCGCAAAATACCATGTCGTCCCATCTGGCGATCCTCTCCCGCGCTGGACTGGTCCGGGCGGAGCGGCAGAGCCGGTCCATTCATTATCGCGCCGACCTGGAAGCGTTGGGCGCACTGACATTGTTCCTGCTCAAGGATTGTTGCGGCGGGAACGCGGCTTTGTGCGCCCCGATCATTGCTGAACTGACCCCTTGCTGCTGATCCAGAGGACATCCCCTTGGCCACCGACATCATCATCTATCACAACCCCGCTTGCGGCACGTCGCGCAACACGCTGGCGATGATCCGCCATGCCGGAATCGAACCGCATGTCATCGAATATCTCAAGACGCCGCCATCGCGAGCTTTGCTGGAGCAATTGATCGCCCGTTCCGGCATCGCGCCGCGCGCCCTGTTGCGGCAGAAGGGGACGCCTTTTGCCGATCTGGGGCTGGACGATCAGACGCTGCCCGACGCGGCGCTGATCGACGCGATGATGGCGCACCCCATATTGATCAACCGCCCGCTGGTCGTGTCGCCCAAAGGGGTGCGACTATGCCGCCCGTCCGAGGCGGTGCTGGAGTTGTTGCCCCATCCGCTGCCCACACCCTTCGTCAAGGAAGATGGCGACGTGGTGGGAGCCGCCTGATGTCATTGTTCGAACGCTATCTCAGCCTCTGGGTCTCGCTGTGCATCGTCCTGGGGATTGGACTGGGGCATCTGTTCCCGTCGGCCTTCGCGCTGATCGCTGGAGCCGAGATCGCCAACATCAACCTGCCGGTAGCGGCGCTGATCTGGCTGATGATCATACCCATGCTGCTGCGGATCGACTTTGCTGCGCTGGGCAGCGTAAGGCGGCACTGGCGCGGTGTCGGGGTGACGCTGTTCATCAATTGGGCGGTCAAGCCTTTCTCCATGGCGCTGCTGGGCACATTGTTCATCGGCCATCTGTTCGCGTCCTACCTGCCTGACGGACAGGGGCCGTCCTATATTGCGGGCCTGATCCTGCTGGCGGCCGCCCCCTGCACCGCAATGGTGTTCGTCTGGTCCAACCTGCTGGATGGCGATCCTGGCTATACGCTCAGTCAGGTGGCGCTCAACGACCTGATCATGCTGTTCGCCTTTGCGCCGATCGTCGGACTGCTGCTGGGCGTCGCCTCGATCAGCGTGCCATGGGATACGCTGCTGCTGTCGGTCGGCCTCTATATCGTCGTGCCCGTGGTCGTCGCCCAATGGCTGCGCCGGGCGCAGTTGCGGGCAGGCGGACAGGCGGCTCTGGAACGGCTGCTGACAAGGCTCGGGCCATTTAGCCTGCTAAGCCTGCTCGCTACGCTCGTGCTGCTCTTCGCCTTTCAGGGGGAGCAGATCGTCGCCCAGCCGCTGGTCATCGCGCTGATCGCAGTGCCGATCCTGCTTCAGGTCTATCTGAACGCAGGCCTTGCCTATTGGCTCAGCCGCAGCATGCGCGGCGACTGGTGCGTTGCGGGACCGGCTGCATTGATCGGTGCATCCAATTTCTTCGAACTGGCGGTCGCCGCAGCGATCAGCCTGTTCGGCCTCCACTCTGGCGCGGCTCTGGCCACTGTCGTCGGCGTATTGGTGGAAGTGCCGGTGATGCTCTCTATCGTCGCTCTCGTGAAGCGTTCGCGCGGCTGGTATGAAGGGCGCGCGGCCGCCTAGGCGCTACCGCTCTGCCCCCTTCGCCTTGCCCCATGCGCGCGCGGCAGTGTAGCCCAGATAACCGGTGCCAAACAAAGCGTAGAGCGGTTCAGGCAGGGCGTTGAGATAGTCGCGCATCCCCGCCGTGATCGCCGCCGCCATAGCGGGTCGCCACCCCGCGATGACGCCCATCGGCAGCGACCAGAGCAGCAGCGCATACATGACATAGAGGAAAGTGGGCCGCGCGCGCATAGCCCAGGGATCGGGATCGATAGACTCGGAAACCATGGCTTCATATCCTGATTGAAAAGACAGTTCCGGGCGTCGTTCGCGCGATAGCTTGGCGCAAAACGCACGAGTGTTCATAAGAGCTAACCGATTCGGTTGGCCAGCCAGCCGTAGAGAAACGCCTCATTGGCGGGGCGGTTTTCCGCGAGCGCGATATAGCGTTCACCCTGCATCGCTTCGATCGCCTTCAGCAGTACCGCCTCACCCGCCTTGCCCCGCAACGCACGAAAGGCGCGCAATGCCCCCAGCGTCCTTGCGCCGATCGCCCGGTCCAGCGTCAGATCCGGATAATCGCGCTGGTTGCGATTGAGCGCGTTAAGGGCGCGCTGGAGAAAGCCGGTCGCGGTTCCCACGCCCATATTGACCGCAGTATCGAACAATTCGGCCGCGACGGAGGGCGCGGTTTCCGCGACGAAGGCGTAACCGGGCTGATCCCAGTAAATCCGCCGGTAAATCGCCACCGCCGTCGCGCGCGGCAAAGCTCGCATGTCGCCGACAAACCCATTGTCCCGCGCCACCGCCTGGGTAATCCCCCAATTGGTCGGCCCGCCCCGGTCAGCCGGATGGTTGGAATAACCGCCTTCGCGGGCGATAACATCGTCAATGAGCGTAAGGATGTCCATGCTGCGCCTCTCTGTCTTGAACGAGGCGGATCATTTATCCCATATGGTTTGTTGTAGGACAGGGGAAATTCCGGCCGAAGATCGGAAACCGAACCTGTCAGCTTTCTGCGCGCAGTTTTTCCGCCAGTTGGGCGATTTCATCCGGCTCCAGCAGCCAGGTGCGCGTCCGGCGACCTTCCCGATGAACCGGCTGGGTCAGCAACACACGCGCCTGCGCCTTGGCCTCTGCCTTGAAGATCGCGAAATGCTGCGCGCATTGGCGGATCGTGCCGATCAAGGGCGCCTTGCCATCCAGATCAATCATGGTGGCTGGCTGATCCCAGTCTATGGCGGACATGGCAGCTTCCTTTCATCTCGTCATCCGGGTCCGTCCCGCGCGCCCGCGTCAGATAGGCGGTCGAACCACACCCCTGCAAGGTCCGTGCGATCAAGCGCAATTGCCCCTGCCCTTGCGGGGCGGGGACTGTCAATTCCGGCTGATCCTGAGCATCAGGCAA